>ERZ808245.18-NODE-18-length-143146-cov-12.698514_pt1 | contig 143146 bp, 147 predicted proteins | sample MGYA00521243_ERZ808245 | MGnify/ENA primary metagenome ERZ808245 (study PRJEB31516, sample SAMN03275576) | gut metagenome | biome: mammalia-associated habitat; material: feces | host: Papio cynocephalus | place: Kenya | collected 2012-07-07 ... | reverse complement strand
AGTAACTCCTTATGGGAGTTGCTTTTATTTAAAAACCAGACCAAAAGAAGGGTTAAATCTAAAAGGATTTTCAAGCAATATTATACATCACAACTAAAAAATATTTGGCAAAAAAAGTTACACTTATTTTTTTTCTTAACAAAAATAGAAAATGTGAACTTTCTTTTGTTACCATAATAACACTTTATTGAGTAAGCCTTGATTATTGTGAAATAATAGTAGCTATGAACAATAAACATGCTATAGCTGTCTTTTGCGGCTCGACCTTTGGAAACAACCCTATATATATAGAAAAAACAAAAGAACTTGCTTCTATTTTTTATGATTATTCCATCAACTTAGTCTATGGTGGAGGAAATAGAGGACTAATGGGAGTACTCGCCCACAGTGTAAGCGATTACGGTTTAGAAGTAACAGGAGTACTTCCTAAGGCAATGAATTTCTGTAAAGTTACCGATGGAAGCGCAAAAATGAAGACTATCATTACAGATGGTATGCATGAAAGAAAAAGAGTAATGTACAGCCTCTCCGATGGCTTTATCGCACTTCCTGGCGGAATTGGAACAATGGAAGAGCTCTGTGAGATATATACTTGGCGTCAACTTGGTTATACCAACTTTAATGTTGGAATATACAATATTAATGGCTTTTATGATGATTTCTTAAAGCAATTAGACAAAGAAGTAGACGAAGGCTTTATTAATAAAGAGGTAAGAGATTCTTTAATTGTATCAGATAATCCAAATCTTCTTATCAAACGAATACTAGAAGAGAAAAAGGAGTTGCCTTCAAAACTATGAAACAATTCTCAAAAAGAATAAAAAACATAATAAGCGATTATATTTATATTGCCATAGGAACAGCATTAACAGCTTTTGGAATATCTGTATTCATGAATCCTGCAAAGCTTGCTCCTGGTGGAATTTCTGGTATAGGAACACTTATTTATCATATATCAGCAGATTATTTTGGTCACAGTTTAGACCTTGGTTTAATTATGCTTATCCTCTCAATTCCTATTTACCTTCTAGGTTTAGCTTTGTTTGGAAAAGAGTATGGCTTAAAAACCTTGATGGGGACTCTCCTACTTTCTCTCTTTACATCTTTGTTTGATTTGTTGTTTCCCAATGGAATAATTGACTATAGTCGTGATTCCAGTCTATGGCTCTGTACACTTTTTACAGGATTAACTAATGGAATAGGAATAGGCCTTGTAATGAGAACAGGTTCTAACACAGGCGGAACAGATATCATAGCCCAAATTATTGCTCGCTACACCCCAATTGCTCTAGGTAATGCCCTACTCCTTGTTGATGGAATAATAATATTTATATCAGCTTTTTTCTTTGGCATTGAAAATGCACTTTATTCAATTATCGTTTCTCTTATGATTTCAATAATTATAGATAGAGTAATTGTTCCTTTCGGGACGAACTATGCTAAGAATGTCTTTATAATATCACCTAAAATTGATGAAATCGGAGACTATATTCTAAAAGATTTAAATCGAAGTGGTACAATAATCAGTTCAAAGGGACTCTTCTCAAAAGAAGATAAAGATATGTTAATGACAATCATCCCTAAAAAAGATTTAACTAGATTATCGCGATGCGTTAAGGACCTAGACCCTAATGCTTTTATGGTCATTCAAGACACATACCATGTTTTAGGAGAAGGTTATAATCCTATAGATGTGCTTGCAGATAATAAAGACGTCACCCAAAAGTGACGTCTTCTATTTTACCGATCTATTTTTCCCAAAGCTTTTCGGGATAATAGCCACTTTCAATTTTGGCTCTAAGAGAATCCATTACTGTCTGCTTATCTTCTGGATATGTCATGCCAAACCACTTATCGTTAGAAGAAAGAAGCTTTACAGTGCCTTCACCCTTCTCAATCATTTCAGCAACACCAGATGGAAGTAAGCATTCTTTCTTAGCTTCTGTGATATTATTAGCTTTGAACTCTTCCCAATAGCGCTCGAAACTCTCAAAAGCCTTTGGAGTAAAACCAAAGAAATTCATTGAAACAAGTTCTTTACCTGTCAAGTACTCTTCTCTATCAGGGAGCGCAGAGACAACACGGCCATCTCTCCAAAAGATTTTAAATGTTTCAACTAATGATGTAAGATAACCATCCTTGCTTTCGCAAATTGCTCTAGTAACAGAACCAGATGGACTCATTGTGTTTTCAAGCACAAAGCCAACCATTGCATGAGTAGTATCATCATTATTAAGAGTAGAAAGATATTTACCCATAGATTCATATGCAGTGCGACCATAGTAGTCATCAGCATTTACGACTGTAAATGGGGTCTTAACAACATCTCTTGCGCATAAAACTGCATGAATAGTTCCCCATGGTTTTTCTCTATTAACGCTCAGAGCTTTTTCTTTTTCAGTAAGAAGACTATCTTTAGCCTGGAATACATATTCAGCATCCATGTTTCTAGCAATTCTATCAAAGAGTCTCTCTCTGAAATCTTTTTCTATGTCTTTTCTTATAATAAAGACGACCTTACCATATCCATTTTTATGTGCATCATAGACACCAAAGTCTAATAAAGTCTCTCCGTGCATGCCAACAGCATCAATCTGTTTTACACCACCATAGCGTGAACCCATTCCCGCAGCCATAACAACAAGTGTAGGTTTCATATCTCCTCCTCTTTTCTATGAGTCAATAAAATCTTATCTCAAAGAGTAGAGACATACAACTCTTGATTTAACGAGTGTCAATATTTAGCTCCTTCTTTGACATTTTTTTAATTTTTAGCGTTTAAATAGTATGGAAAATAAAATTATAACAGAAGACCCTAGAGAAAAGATGGAGAGACTTGGTGTAAAAGCACTCTCTGACAGAGAGCTAATTATGGTACTACTTGGACAAGGTAATGCCTCTCACAGTGTTGATAGCATTAGTAAAGATGTTCTTTCTTTGCTAGACAAGGGACAAGAGATTTCACTTTCCTCTTTAGTCATGATTCCAGGAGTTGGCAAGGCAAAAGCTTCAACTATTCTTGCTTCTCTTGAAATTGGAAGACGAAAGAATAATCGTAAGGCAAAGAAAATCTTAGTTCCTAACGACATTTATCAAGAGATAAGGCATTATGCAGTAAGAGAACAAGAACAACTAATAGTAATGAGCCTTAATGGTGCCCATGAGGTTTTAAACATAAGAGTTGCAACCATTGGGCTCATAAATAAAACAGTTGTTCATCCAAGAGAAGTTTTTGCAGAACCCCTAAAAGAAAGAGCAACAGCTATTGTTATGGCACACAATCACCCGTCAGGAAGCCTAGAACCTAGTTCTGAAGATAAACTTACGACAGACAGAATAGTTAAAGCTGGCAAAATACTTGGAATTTCAGTAATTGATCACATCATATTTTCAAACGAAGGCTATTTCTCTTTCCTTGAGCACGGAGTAATGTATTAGAAGTATTTACTTTTCAGAAACTACCATCGAATAGCAAGTAAAAAATGAGCCTGAATGGCAAGAGTTAACCATTGGGCTCATAAATAAAATAGTTGTTCAACCAAAGAAGGTTTTTACTTAGGTGAACTACTCGGTAATTAATTACCGAGGATTCTCACTAGCTCTCCTAAAAGTATTCTTCAGATTTTTAAAAATCCTTTAAGAACCAATAGAGTATTTTTTACTCCTTCGATATGGCTACGTTCATTACAGTGAGAGGCATAGACGCCAGGGCCAATTAGAGCATGCCTAATATCATGACCAGAAGTGAGAGTTGTTTCAACATCTGAGCTATAATTTCTGTAAATATCAACCTTATAAGAAGCACTCTCTTTCCTTGCTGCTTCAATTAGTTCTGAAACCATATCATAGTTATATGGTCCCCTTGCATCCTTTGCGCAGATAGAGACATCTCGCTCTGTACACTCAAGGCCTAAACCAACACATCCCATATCGATACTAAGAGCATCTTTAACGCCAACAGGAACACTACTAGATCCACCATGGCCAATCTCTTCAAAGACCGTAACATGGAAATGTGTTCTTCTTTCAAGTGTGATTGCATTATCTTTTATGTATTTAGCAAGAGCCATTACAATGCCAACAGAGAGCTTATCATCAAGATACCTACTCTTTATGTAACCAGACTCAGTTACATGGGCATTTGGCCAAAGAGCAATTGGGTCACCAACTGAAATTCCAAGTGCTAATACATCTTCTTTATTCTTTACGTTTTCATCAAGAACGAACTCGAGCGTTTCCCAATCTCGAGGAGAGCTATCGAAAGATGTATTAACATGAACAGACGGATTAGGAATTTGGATTGTTCCCTCATATCTTCTATTGTCTCTTGTATATAAATAGCAATTCTCGCCCTCTACTCCAACAGGATGGAGACCTCCAAGCTTAGTCATCCTTAATCGGCCATTTTGCTTTATCTCACTAACCATTGCGCCGATAGTATCGACATGAGCCATCAAAAGTAATCCATTTGTACTGTCTTTTCCTCCGAAATCAACAATTAAGCCACCTTTAATAGTTCTCTTTGTTTCGTAGCCCATACTCTTAAATTCGCTTTCGACAAACTCAATACACTTCTTTGTATATCCTGTAGGACTATCTATAGAAAGAAGCTTCAACGTCTCTTCTACAGCGCAATCAACATATTTTTTATCCATAATTCACCTCAAAATAATGCCTCTATCACTAGAGGCATCAGATAGAAAATTCTGTTTCTTAGAAAATATTAACAAGAACAGAAAGAGCAACTTTTCCCTGCTTGAAAGATTCAAGATTCTTCATATCATTACGCTTTAAATAATCAATAATTGTAGAAAATGGAATTTTGTAATCAACACTTAAGCCAAGGCCACCGATGTTAACACCAACTGCAGCACGAGCTAAAAGCTGAGAATTCTTTAAGACATCAAGTGTCTTTTCGATAGGCTGATTGTCAATAAGAACATCACCAGATGTGCTTACTTCAACAGGAAGTGAATAGCCTGCACCAAGTGCAAAATCAACAACCTGTAAGTCTAAACGAACGTTAGCAGTTAAAATTGTATTGTAAACACGGTTCTCGCCATTCTTTCCAAATAAAACGTTAGCAGCAAGGCCAAATGCACCAAGATTTAATCTTGCATCTGCACCAAAATCGTAGTTTGATACTTCCTTATAAGAATCTAAAGAAGTAATATCACCTCCAAAACGTCCTGTAGCACCAACCTGTAAAACAGTTGCGAAAGCTGATGAAGCAACAAGTCCTAATACTAATAATATAGCTAAAATCCTTTTCATTTTGTCTCCTTTCTATGGTTTGACCCATAAAATATACGAGTTATTATATACATAAAAAGGGATTAATGTCACAAAAAGTTACAATTTAACCTGTAATTTCAACATCAAACTGTCTAATAATGTCGATAACTTGGCCCATATCAAGCTTCGCCTTGTATAGTTCCGATTTGTTTTCGCTAAGGCGTATAGAGACCAAGGTAGAGTTTTTAAGAGACAAAAAGGAAAGTGGTGTGTTAAAAAATGAAGATCTAGTTAGATCTGTCTCCTCTATCTTTACATTCTTTGTTTTTATAGAAGAAAAAGAAGAGTCAGTAAAAGATGAAGAGAGAATAGAGAAATCAGAACAAAATGACTCATCTAAAGAAAAATAACGTGCAACAGAGTCTTCTATTCTTACATTTTTTACAGATGCATTATCCATCATTGTTCCTGTGAATAAGCAATTTGAAAATGTGATGTTGCGAAGTGCCGCTTTCGAAAAAGAGGAAGAAAGAAAATTACAACCATTAAAGACGGTATTTGTTATTACTGCGTCAAAAAAGCATGCAGAAGAAAAATCACAAGAGGTAAAGACACTATCACTTATGGAATAAAATGAGAAATCTTGGCTAACAAAACCACCCTCATTCTCATCGACGTATTCAATAAGCTTGTTTGTGAAATCGACTATCACCTTGAATGGCGATCCTTCAGTACATCAACAACATCAGAAAGTGTACAATCTTTCTGAGCTAACAAGACAAGGTAGTGGTACATCAAATCAGCAGCCTCTCCTAAGAAAAGCTCCTTGTTGTTATCTTTACTAGCAATAACAAGTTCGACAGCTTCCTCACCCGTTTTTTGTGCAATTCTATTTAAGCCACGAGAAAAAAGATGGTTAGTATAGCTACCTTCAACAGGATTAAGTCTTCGATCCTGAATAACAGACTCAAGGTAGAACAAAAATTCAGGCGAAGAGAAATCTCCAGGTTGATTGTCTTCTCCAAAACATGTATCAGAGCCAGTATGACAGACAGGGCCAGTTGGCATAGCCTTTACTAAGAGAGTATCGCCGTCGCAATCGACAAGTATTTCCCTAACTTTAATGTAATTTCCACTGTTCTCGCCCATAACACGAATGCGCCCTTTACTGCGAGAATAAAAGGTAACGAGCCCACGCTCTAAAGTAAGCGTATATGCTTCCTCATTCATAAAGCCCACAGTTAAAACATTTCGTGTAACAGCATCCTGGACAACAGCAGGAACTAAACCATCTTTATACTTTGAAAAGTCGATTGTCATTTTACCCTCTTGTAACAGTATCTTTTTTTTTATTTTTCCTTGTCAACATTTGTTCAAACAGCATATTTCAAGGGAAAAATGGTCTCAAACAAAAAAATAGCCAAAATAAAGAAGATACGCTCAGTTCAGAATAGAATGATTAAACTGCACTCCTTTCTTTATCAATGTATTTGTTTAAAATAAGCAAAGTCGTAGTCGTAAATAGAACGCACAAAACAGCCATAGCCATTCCAATTGAAACACTTCCTTGCTCAAACTCTCGTACAATATATGTAGAGACTACAAGTGTATTAGGAGGTGCTATTAAACTTGCTGTTACTAGTTCTCGAAAAGAGATTATGAATGTCATTATCCATCCTGTCAAAACACCTTTTAAAAGCAACGGAAGCGTTACTCTCCTAATCGTATAGAATTGACTTGCACCAAACACCTCTGCAGCGAGAATTAAATTATTGCTTATTTGAGTGAAAGACGATGTTACATATTGTATTGTATAAGGGAGAAATAGAACAACATATGCAAGCACTAGAATTCCAATAGTATTATAGAGTGGAATGAGCTTATATATCTGATTCCAAAAGAGCATTATTCCGATTACAAGGACAATACTTGGAAGCATCTCAGGAAGAAGACCAATTGCTTCAACAGGTTTTTTTAACTTGCTTCTCGATCCATGCATCGAAATTACAATTAAAGTGCCGAGAATAGCGCAGATTGTTGCGGCAGAAAAAGCAAGAAAGAAACTATTCATCAAAGCTCTTAAGCCTTTCTCATTTTCAGTAAAAAGTTCAATATAGTGGTTAAATGTAAAATTACCTTTCTTTAATCCATATCCTCGAAGTTTTATCAGCGATGTTGAAATTACAGAAAAATAGGGAATTCCAATTGATAATAAAAGCACAATTGAAATATAAATCCATGCAAGAATCTCTGCCCCTTTAGACATTTTTGAAAATGATAGCCGACAGCCTTTTCCTCCAACAAGGTTAAATGTTTTTCGAGTTGTTATATAGCTTTGAAGCATCCACATCAAAAAACAAATTACGACAAGTACAGATGCTAATGATGCAGCCTTTCCAAAAGCAATTGGCGCAACAGTTGCATATCTGTGTATCTCAGTTGTAAAAACATCAAATCCTATTCTCTTTCCTAGTGTTGCAGGCGTACCATATTCTGATATTGTTTTTACAAATACAAGTAAAGCACCAATTGCATAATTGCCAGAAATTAAAGGTAATAAAATCTTCCTTAATCGCTGAAAAAAGCCACAGCCGAATACACAACCAGCTTCTTCTAGACTTGACGGAATATTCAACATCGCATTTTTAAGCATAGTTAACATAAAAGGAAAGACATGCAAACTCATTACCAAAACAAGCCCAAATAAAGAGAAAAACCAATTCTCACATCCTTCCATAAAAGGAAAAATCTGTTGTAATAAGCCTCTTTTCTGCATAAATAAAATCCAGCCCATTGATGCTATGTAGGGAGGTGTCATGAAAGGAATCATGAATATTATGTCAAAAAAACGATAACGGGCAAACTTCGTTCTAGAAAAGAGATAAGCTAGAGGAGTAGCTATGACTGTTGTAGTTATCACAACCAAAAAGCCGAGAAGAAGAGATGATGCAATCATCTTTGCATTCTTGTTTTCAAAAATCGTTTTCCAAAAATAAGAAAAGTCAAGGCGACCATCTGGGATGACCGCCTTAGCAAATATCATAATCAAAGGACAAACGATTAGGAATACAAGTGTAATAGCAATTAGTGCAAGTGAAAAAGTATTACCCTTAAAGTTCTTCTTTGACAATTTTAAATCTCCTATTTGCAAAGTTCATTAATCTTTTGAGCTGCAGCGTCTGAAATCTCCATCATCTTTTCCCAATCACAAGGAATCTGTGGAATTTCAGAAAGAGTAGCTCTGTTGTCATATTCAATATCGGTTCTTCCAGGAAGAAGATATGCATCAGCTACCATTTTTTGAGCATCATCAGATAGAAGATAATCGACAAATGCTTTTGCATTTTCCATATTTGGAGCTGTTTTCATAATCATTGCGGGACGAGGATTTACTACAGTTCCTCCCTCAGGATAGTAAATTGCAAGAGGTTCACCCTTTTTTATAGATGAGTATGCGTTGTAGTCCACTCCAGCAACAAGAATTCCAACTTCACCAGTAGTGACAGCCTCTAATGCAGCTTTATTAGCACCAGGGACAATCATTCCATTTTCGGCCATTGCCTCAAAATCGTCCCAACCATAGTTTGTTACATACCCTGCGACAAAGTCTTTACAAGCACCAGATTTCTCTGGATCAGGAATGGCAAGAAGATCGTTGTATTTTTCATCCTTTAAATCTGACCAATTTGCATTTAACTGTGGAATAATAGTTGTGTTGTATATAACTCCAACAGCAGAGGCACTATAGCCAAAAAGAGTTGAATCCTCATCAATCCATCCTGAAACAACCTTATCTGCATTTTCTGGGACATATGATTCAAGTTTTCCTTCTTTTTTTACAGAAAGCCCATCAGACCAAGATGCAAGAATTACAACATCGGCAACAGGATTAGCTTCTTCTGCTTCCAAACGAGCAAGAATCTCACCAGTTGTTCCCTGGAATACTTCAACTTTGACACCTGTTTTCTTTTCAAAATCAGATGCAAGCTTATCAGCAAGACCTGCTGGAGATGGCATATATACAGTAACTTTTCCGTTTAGATTACTGCTATTTTCTTCGCTTGCCAAATTTTCTTTGGTTGCATTAGCAAACAAAGAGAGACATAATAAGGAAACAACTAAAAACAAAAACAATCTTTTCATTTTTTACCTCTTTATTGATATAATTTCTGATTTATTTACATAGATAGGAAGAGTTCTCCCTACTGTGATACTTTCAGGAGAAAGGACTTTCCAATTTCTATTCTTGCAACTAAGATTCACAAGATAACTCTCTCCAAGAAATTGATTAGATAAAACTTTAGCATCAAATACTAAATCATTTTCCGCTTTCGCCCAGTGTGCCTTCTCTGGCCTAAACATATGACTTTCATCAATCCAATTTGATGACCCAACAAAGTGTGCAACAAAGGAAGACCCTGGATTCTTGTACACTTCCTCTGGACTATCATACTGTTCGATTTTCCCACCATTAATTACAGCAATCTTATTGCTCATACCCATCGCTTCAATTTGATCATGTGTTACAAAAACAGCGGTAATTCCAAGTTTTGAGACCAAATCTTTGATCTCTTGACGCATCTCTTCTCTTAAGAGAGCATCTAATGCCGAAAGGGGCTCATCAAAAAGAATGCACTTAGGTTTTATTACTATGGCTCTTGCAAAAGCAACTCTTTGTTGTTGTCCCCCTGAAAGCTGATGAGGATATCGTTTTCGATAATCTTCTAGTTGAACTGCCTTTAAGGCACTCATAACATTTTCTTCAAGATTATCTAAGTGCTTCATAGCTCTTAATCCAAAAGCAACATTTTCATAAACACTCATATGTGGCCAAAGTGCAAAATCTTGAAAGACAAAGCCTAGTCCTCTTTTATTTGGAGGAATATTTATATTCCTTTCACATGAGAAAACACATTTATCATCAAAATATATTTCGCCTTTATCCGGAGTTTCTAGGCCAGAAATCATACGTAAAAGCGTTGTTTTTCCACATCCGGAAGGGCCCAAGAACGTAGTAAAACTTCCACTTTCTATAGTTAGGCTTGTCTCTTTTATTACATTTTTTTTATCAAAAGATTTGGTGATTCCACAAATGCGTATTTCCATCGAAAATAAAAAACCTCGATGAAGAAGATATCAAGCTAAAGTAAATTTAAAGCGTTTTTTTTGTTAAATTTATGTTAATTAGGTAATAGGAAAGCAATTGTATTATTTATATTCGTCAGTACGTTGTTCATATAGGCTTAACTACATGGGATAATCCATTTTTAGGCCATAGAAAAAGCCAAAGACAATACCATCACATTAAGACTATACTGCCAATGGCTTTTTTAGTGCTAAAGCTTCAAATTAAGAAACAATCAATCAGAAGGCTTTCCTATTTTACTTCATCAAATGAAACAGTAGTTGCCTTGAGTCGCTTTCTTATTACCAGTAGTCTTATTCCCCAACAGAAAAGAAGAACACCTGCGACAATAAGGAGGATACCAAATATATTCATTACTGTATTGCCAATAAAGAATGGGAAGGCAAAGAGAAGTACAGCTGCAATTATGTAAACAAGGGAACCACTTTTATAACTATCTGCAAGAATTGGATATGGTTTTAGCCTATAACCTTCAATTATGTTAGCAATGCCAGTAAACAAGAAGCCAGCGGCAATAACATAAACAACACCCTTCATTATACCAGTACTCTTATTTGCAAATGAACAAATAGCAATAATGAGTGCAACAAGACCAAGGACTAAAGAAATAAGACCATCCCCAAAAAGAGTGAGCCTTATTTTTTTCTGGATTCCTAAATCAATATGCTCTCCATTAACAACAACATTTATGGCATTTTTCTTAAATGTTAATGTATCAAAAAGTGTTTTTATACCCTTAATTGTCAACACGATAGAAAAACAAAGAGCTGCAATATTAACAACAGTCGCAGGCTGAGTGATAACAAAAACGCCAAAAAGTAAAGCTAAAAGTCCAGAGACAAAAAATAAAATAGCTGTTTTCATTGTTTCTTCTCCACACCAATTAATATGATAAAAAAAATCCAAAACGTGTAGCTAAAAAAGTTTTTTTTGCTAAACTTTTCCTATGAAATATCTTTTATTTGATGCTGATGAGACAATTTGGGATTTTAAAGCAACAGAAAAAATAGGATTATCTCTAATATATAAAAAATATGGCTTACCAGATACAGAAGAAACAACAGCAGAATATATGGTTGGAAATCTATCTTGTTGGGCAGACTATGAAAAAGGTCTTATTAACTTAAATGAGCTAGAGGTCTTAAGGTGGGAACTCTTTTTCTCACGAATTGGCAAAAACTATAGCGCAGAGGAAGCTGCCGCCTTCTTTGGTGATGTTCTTTCCCATAATGGTATTCTTTTAAAAGGAGCAAAGAAATTCCTAGAAAGTATCTCTTCTTATGATAAAGCACTCGTTACAAATGGAATATCAAGAATACAACGAGCAAGGATTAAAGATACTGGACTCGATAAATTCTTTAATAAAATATTCATCAGTGATGAAATTGGTTACAGAAAGCCCCAAAAAGAACTCTTCGATTATGTCTTAAAGGATATCAACAAAAATAAAGAAGATTGCATTATGATTGGGGATAGTGAAAAGAGCGACATTAGAGGAGCTATTAACGCTGGGCTTGAGAGTATTTACATCTCTTTTAAAGGAGAAAAATCTTCTCTTGCCACCTATTCTGTCTCATCGTATGAAGAGCTTAGAGATTTAATTGAGAGAATATAAATCACCTTGTTTAATATTCCTACTCTTCATGTACTCGTCGAGAGTCTTTAGAAAAAGAGATTTATCCATAAAGTGGCGTGGTGCAATTAGCCTATGAGGAGGAGTATCACAAACAAGACGCTGAACAACAATATCACTTTTAAGATACCGTAAAGCATAGGCAGTATCTTCTAAATGGCGTTCTGTTGATGTGGCAACAACCTCACCATCATAGTACTGATCTGCGATTCTTGTGCCTCCGGGAATATGAAGGTTGTGTATCTTTATCGCATCACTTCCGCTCTCATTTACAGCCTCTATTGTTCTTCTGTAGTCCTCTCTGTTTTCTCCTGGAAGTCCTAATATTATGTGAGTAGAGACCATCAAGCCATAGCACTTTGCTCGCTTCACTGCCTCTTTGTAGCATAATGCATCGTGGCCACGATTAATGGCTTGAAGAGTTTTATCATTAGCACTTTGGAGACCAACTTCAACCCAAACTTCTCGCTCTGGCGTTATGTATGAAGAAAGCAGAGCGCAAACATCATCGGCCATGCAATCAGGACGCGTTGAAACAATAAACTCTTTAAAATCTGCGTAAGAAAGTGCTCTATCGTAAATTTTCTTTAGATTATCAACACTATCGTATGTGTTCGTCCAAGACTGGAAATAGAGTGCGCTTAGTCTTGCTTTATATCTCCTCTTTATGAATTCTAGGCCTTTAAGTATCTGATTTTCAATTGAAGCATAACGTGTTGTTATTGTTTCAGCTACCTTTTCATTATATAAAGACGAACGATTGAATGAGCTCTCACTCCTTCTTTGATAAACAGCCACACTGCCAGTACCATCACAAAAAGAGCAACCGCCAGAGTGATCACTCTTTCGATTAGGACAATTAAAACCACCATCAACCCCTACTCTATAGATTGTCTGATGGTATTTCCTTTCAAGATAGTCTTTATAATTGTTCCAACTCTCGTACATTACTCTAATACAGATCCAATTACTTTCTTGTTTCCATTAACAAAAGAAAGGGCGTCCATCTCTTTTTTCATGGGAGGAAGGACTCTAGTTACATATAAGTAACCATCTCCTGTAGCTATCTTTAAACCTTTCTTTTTATCCAAACAAACGACAGTGCCTGGCTTCTCAACAGACTCTTCAAAAGGAAGGAAAGATGAAGAATGTGCGCCAGTAATAATAAATGGTTTATCCTCAAAAAGGCACCAAGCTTTAGGCCATGGATAAGAGGCTCTAATAAGCGCATGAATTGAGGAAGCTTTGTCTTGCCAATTTATTCTAGCATCATCTCTAGTAATAAAACCTGTATAGCTAGCTTCTCCTGTTTGAGGTAAAGGAATAATATTTGAAACACTTTCGAGAATGGACAAAACAAAGCCAGGAGCTCTTTCAGAAATAAGAATCTCTAAACTCTCAGAGGTCTCTGTTCCATCGAGAGAGAATGGTAACATTCCATATATTTCGCCTTCATCAATGCTAGTGTCTATTTTTTGAACAGCTATAGCACTCTCTCTTTCTTCATTCTTTATTACATTGAAAATTGGACTACATCCACGATACTTTGGAAGTATAGACGGATGTACATTAAATGTATATTTAAAAAGAGAAAGAAACTTTGGGCCAAAAATCTTACCATAAGAAAAAGAAAGGAGCGTATCACAATCTAAGCTTCTTACAATTTCACGTTCTGCCCTATTAAGGTGTTCAGGAGTGAAAACCGGAAGACCAAGTTCCAAAGCTTTTTTCTTTATTGGTGTGGCAACAAAACCTTTTCCCCTCTTTAGCGGAGCATCTGGAGTGGAAAAAACAGCACCAACTAATCCTTTTTCATTTAAAAGAGTTAAAAGAGGAATGGCTATAGTATCTGTAGAGGCAAATAAAATCCTCACGCTTTACCCCTCTTGGATTTTTTTATTCCATTCTTTTTTTCATATGAGCGAATAACCTTTTCTTTTTCATTCTCAGAGAGGTGATCAATAAAAAGCTTACCATGTAGATGGTCATTTTCATGTTGTATAACACGTGCAAGTAGGCCATCAGCTTTCAAGGTAAATGGCTTACCATTCTCGTCTTTAGCCTGAATGGTGACAGCTAGTGGTCTTATTACTTCATGATAAACACCAGGAATAGATAAGCATCCTTCATCGTAAGGACCAGTTTCGATGCTTGTTTCAACTATTTCTGGATTAACAAAGACATACTTCTTTCCATCTCTTATATCTACTACAAAGAACTTCTCACTCACGCCTATTTGAGGAGCTGCGAGCCCTACTCCATCTGCTTCATATAACATATCGAGCATGGCAGAAGTCAAAAGTTTGAATGATTCATCAAATTTTTTTACATCCTTACACTCTTGTCTTAATACTTCATCACCAAGTTTTACAATCTCTAAGGTTGTTTCCATCTTTTTACCTCTTTTTTTAAATATATTGCTTTTTTCCATTTCGGAGAAGAGGAAGAGAGCTCTTGACAAAAGCGAACGTTTGTTCTCTTATATTACCTATGAAGACTTCTAACATAGAAATATTAGAAAAATCACTCTTTCTCTTTTCGCAAAAGGGTTACACCACAACAACAGTAAGAGATATTGCAAAAGAAATAGGAATAACACAAAGCTCGCTCTATAAGCACTTTGAATCAAAAGAAGCTATTCTGAATGCAATTTTCGACGAGATGAAAATTCGCTATAACAGAGAAAGCGAAAGACTATCTTTGCACATAGATGGAGAAAGAGAAGAAGACAAAGAGATCTTTGGCACAATTGATGGAGAAAAGATAGCAAACACAGTTGTAAAACTAATTAGATTTTCCATGGAGGAACCATTTGTTAAAAACTTCAGAAAACTACTTACGACACTACAGTTTACCGACCCTAAATATGCAAAACTCTACTCAACTCGTTATGGAGAAAGAATGATCTCCTACCACGAAGATCTCTTCAAAACGTTTATTACTAAAGGTCTTATGAAAAAAGAAGACCCACATGCATTAGCTATAGCATATGTTGCTCCAATATTCTTTCTTCTTGGAATAGCTGATAGAGAAGAAGATAGGAAGGAGGAATGTTTAAATCAAATAAAAGAACACGTCATCTTATTTCATTCAACATACAGTGAGGTAAAGAATGAAAAGATATAACACTGTAAACCACATTTCCTGTATTTTGGCTTTTTTAGTATCTTTTGCAGCACTTTATGGTGCACTTTTAATGTTTATTGATCCAAGTGGAAAACTATTAAAGGTGATATGGTGTAAAAAAAGGTAACACTTTTATGTATCACTGAATCTAATCAAGTAACACATTTTTCATCACCAGAGCCAAGAAGGTAACACACATTGTATTACTGCTCCATAATGGGTAACAATTTTCTTATAAACCTTCATTTTTTCTTTGTCAACTTGCTATGAGTTGTTCTTTTATTTTTAGTATTTATATAGGTAGTTCCTTCATTAAAGCCCTGATGACTATTTCATTCATACTTAGTCCTCTTAGAGCTGATTCTTGTCTCAGCTTTGAAAAAAGAGATGAAGAGAATAATGCTTGGAATCTAACATTTTTTCTGTCGCTAGGTGTTGACAACAATGTCTCCGCTTGTGGTGCCATAAAGCAAGAACTCACACCAGAGATTGAGAGAATCTCATCAAGTTCATCTATTATATTCATGGCATTCTCAAGAAGAGACTCAAGCATTGTAGTGGCTTCCTCTATACTCTCAGCCATCTTTGATGACTGCAACGACTCAGGAAGGTTCTCCTGCTTTGTCTCTTCATCATCTCTCATTTCTTCTATACTTTTTTGAAACAAGCTATCTGCCCGTCTTATGCTGTAATCATATGCTTGTACAATCTTTTTTAGCTTATTTAATCCATCTCTGTTCATCGTCTTTTCCTAATCAAGCATTTATGTGTATAACACCAAATTCTATATCTTACTCAGTTATAATTACAGGGTATGTTCCCATTGGATTAATCTCCCTATACTGGACGGGAGTCATCTTTCCAAGAGAATCTTTCTTTCTCTCTTTGTTATAGTAGGGAATAAACCATTCAGCTCTTGCTGCTAACTCTTTTACAGGCACTCTTCTCTCTTTAACTTTAGTTTTCCCAAAGTATGCATAAAGGGCTTCCGTCTTGAAGACGGCATTGAATGATTCTACCCTTGCGTTGTCGTAACATGTGAGCTTCATACCCATACTTTGGTTAATCCCATACGATAGAAGAAGTTCACGATAGGCATAAGAAGTATATGTAGAACCTCCATCAGAGTGTAGAATGGTCTCTGAGACATTTCCAACTACCTCTTTCATCATTATTACCGTTTCAACACATAATGGTGCAGTACAGTGCTCTCCTATCTTCCATGCAACAATTTCTCCCGCGAAGAGATCTTCAATGACACTTAAATACCAAGTCTCATCGCTACCCGTAAGGTAAGTAATGTCGCATACAAACCTAATGAATGGCTTAAGAGCAAAGAAGTCTCTCTTTATTAAATCTGATGGAGCATTCTCCTTCATCTGCTTCCTTGTAAGATAGTACTCCTCTGAGAAATGCCTCCTACGAACACTAGATAATGCTTTTGCCTCTCTAGCAAGTCTCAGTACTGTTTTTCTGCTCAACTTAATTTCATAATCATCTTCAAGTCTGTCAGAAAGCTTTCTATATCCAAGAGAATGACCAAATGCATCCTGTAGAGTCTTTATTTTCTCCTTAAGCTCCTGATCTGTGTACTCCCTCTTGGTAGGTCCCTTTGCATGTGCATAAAGGCACTTTGGAGACACATCCGCTATACTACATAGCCTTCTTATGTTAACATCCTCATTTTTCTCTTTTATGATAAGGATCGCTTCGAATCTTTTTTTTTACTTGCTTCTGATGGACTTGTAGAGATGAGGGAATAAAGCGTCTCAAGATAACGTACCTTGTCCTCTAAATATGCTATCTTCTTACGTAAGTCTTTATTTTCTTTCTTTAACTCAATAGGGTCAGTTGTTGTAACTTCTTCTATTCCTTCTGGACTTGGATCTACTTCTTTAAAAGCTTTCTTTTTCATACCCAACCATGAATGCTCCTCTCTGAATTTTAGAGCATATTCCTTGTCTGGGTTAATAGTTTCATTGGCAAGCCACATTCTTAAAGTAGTGTCAGCTGTTCCTGTACTCTTTGCCGTCTCGCATATTCCTTTACCGGCAAGAACTAATGACACGATTCTTACTTTCTCTTCTCTCGATACTTTTTTATAACATCCTCTTCTCATTTTTTCCTCCCTGTTACCTTCAAGTTTCAAATGGGAGAAAATGTGTTACCTAAATGTGCACCAGATCAAGGAATGGAAAATGCTTTACCATATTTTTCGGTCCTTCCTCTCTCAAGATATCTATATCAAAACTACATTTTCCCAGGTATAGCACTCTTCTCTATCATATGTGTTCCTAATTTCATCTGTGCTATCTCACTATTAAGAAAGAAAAGTAGTGGAATATTTCCGCTTGTTATGGGAATAGTCCTTTCTTTATGGATTACAATACAGTTTATTATTTTTCCCGCTAATGCACTCGACAACTTCACGTTTGGGTACGCTATTGTTCAATTCATATTCGGATATATGACCTTTGTGTTTTATCGTCAGGTAAATATGAAGAGAGGAAAATTTGAAGATTATCAGAAAAAAGGTAATAGCGCCGTAGTTTATTTTTCGCGTCTTGGCTACACAGAAAATATTGCGTATGAAATAGCAAAGAAAAATTCCAGCTCTTTAATTAAAGTTGAAACAAAAGAAAGAACAGAAGGTACTCTCGGTTTCTGGTGGTGTGGACGCTCTGGTCTGATAAAAGAAGCTATGGAAATTACTCCAATAGACCTCTCTTCTTTCGATAGCGTCACTGTATGTACTCCAATTTGGGTATTTACTGTCTCTAGCCCTATTCGCGCTTTATTAGAAGAAAATAAAGGTAAAATAAAAAAACTCGTATTAGTTATGAATCATTTTCAACCTTGCTCATACCGAAAGCTTGCAAAGGAAATTGTCGCAATTAGTGGCAGTAAGGAAGCCAATGTAATAAGCGTAGAAAGTCGACTTGGAAAAGAGAGAAAGCGTGTTTTCTACAACATAAAAGTATAAAATACAAAAAAATGACATACAAATTGTTAAGTTTTTCGTTTTTCTATTTTCCTTCTTTCTTCTTTTTCCTACTATATGGTGTAGGAGTAAAAAATGGAAAAAACTACACCACATTACGGTCCTGCAGACAAACCACCTCTTAAGGAGTGGATTCCCCTATCCATTCAGCATGTATTTGCAATGTTCGGTTCAACAATTCTAGTTCCAATTCTCGTTGGTCTAGATCCGACTACAGCGCTTTTTACAGCTGGAACAGGAACACTAATCTATATCCTTTTGACAAAAGCAATGGTTCCAGCATTCATTGGGTCATCCTTTGCTTTTATCACCCCACTTATTACCATCTCGTCGCAATATGGATGGGAATACGCAATGGGAGGAGCTTTTGCTTCTGGTCTTGTCTACTGCCTTGTCGCCTTCATCATCTCAAAAGCTGGATCTGATTGGATTCATAGAGCACTACCACCTGTAGTAATAGGCTCTGTTATCATTGTAATAGGACTAAACTTAGCGCCTACAGCAATGAATATGGCGATGTATACTAACACTTCAGATACATCAACATATAGCTTAGTCTATCTCTCAATCGCTCTAGTTACTCTTGCTGTAACTGTAATAGCAAATGTATTTTTCGAGGGCTTCTTCTCAGTAATACCAATTCTATTTGGTCTTCTTGCAGGTTACCTATTTACATTTTTCATGGGTCTTTTCTTCCCTGCATATAATTTAATTGACTTCTCAATAGTAAGTTCAGCTAAGTGGTTTGGATTCCCAAAATTCGGACTGCCTAAGTTCAAATTAGTACCGATACTAACCTTTGTAATAGTGTCATTCGCCACTATTTGTGAACATCTTGGTGATACTCTTGTTATTTCCAGGGTAGTTGGCAAAAACTACTATGAGGACCCAGGTTTAAAGAGAACTCTTCTCGGAGACGGACTAGCAACAACCTGGGCTTCTTTTTGGGGTGGCCCACCAAACACAACATACGGTGAAAACGTTGGAGTACTCGCAATTACAGGAGTATACAGTGTATGGGTAACAGGCGGTGCTGCTGTGCTCTCTGTTCTACTCTCACTATTCCCAAAGTTTGGAGCTCTTATCCAAACTATTCCCAACCCAGTACTTGGAGGAATATCTATGCTTCTCTTTGGTGTAATTGCATCTTCAGGCTTAAGGACACTTGTAGAATCTGGCGTTGATTACCAAGACAAGAGAAACCTTACTATATCATCAATTATTCTAGTTATAGGTATTGGTGGCGGTATTCTTAAGTTTAACTTAGGTTCTTCTCTCCAATTCTCACTAGGTTCAGTTGCATTAGCAACTCTTGTTGGAATAGTTCTAAATCTTATAATTCCAGTAAAGAAAAAATAAGAGAGTATAAAGCTTTCAGCATTCCCTCGTCATTTGATGAGGGAATTTTTGTTAGGAAAAGAGAATGACGAAATATCAACATGCTCTAACTTTAGTTGTTCAACCTTGCGCCATAATCCACTGCCATAGCCAGTTAGATTACCACTCTTACACATAACTCTGTGGCAAGGAATAAATATTGAGATACATTTGTGACCAACAGCTTGTCCTACTGCCTGGCTAGACATAACAGCTATGCCCTTTTCTGCTTCAATTTTTTTTCTATATCACCATAAGTGATGGTCTCTTCATATGAATTATCCAACATAATTTCAGAAACTCTCTTTTAAAACAGAGTACATAGGAGGTGCAAAGGGACTTAAAAGCTTGGATCTCGCTCTGAAAAATAAACAGCTAACCAGTTTTTCGTAAGCGTAATAAAATCAGTCTCTTTTTCCTAATAATTTTTATCCAAGCTATGGGCAAAAAACCTTTGCTCTTCAAACCACAAGCCTGTTAGGCCAAGCTCATCAGACGATAAAAGTATTCTTCCTAATTTTGAGTTATAATAACTGACATACTGCATAAATCTCAAAAAAATTTATCAGCATATAGTCTTGTGTGCTATAATAAAATCATGAGTATAAACTATGAAGCAATAGCTGCTGGTGAAAGAGCTTTAAATGATTTAAACGAAGCACTGAGAACCTTAGATTCTGCTCGTACTTGGGGAATTTTTGATATCCTTGGAGGAGGGACTTTCACAACATTTTTGAAACACTCAAAAATTGAAAAGGCAAAAGATCTCCTCTATCAATGTCGTGTTTCACTTTGGGAATTTAAGAATCAATTGGCATATATTCCTTCTGTTGAAATTGACATAAGCACTTTTCTAACCTTTGCAGATTTTTTCTGCGATGGCCTTTTAGCAGACATCATCGTACAAACTAGAATTAATGAAGCAAGAAGCGAACTCTCTAATGCAATAGATGTGACGGAGAGAGCACTTGAAGAGTTAAGACTGCTTTAGAGAATAAAGTCGGCTCTCTTCTCTATTGAATAAGAAGAAAAATATTCATTTTCAAGAGGTATCCATGTTGATACAAAGCTCTCAATCTTTTCTGGAGAACGCTCTTTTAGTCTTCGTATCTGTTCTTCGCTATCTATCGATAGAAAGAAAGCATAGTCCCAATATTTTTCAAATTTAGGATGAAGGGCATAAGATCCTTCAACAATTATTTGTGACAGAAAAGGAATATTTACAACAGCTACATAATCCATAGTAGAACAAGAGAAGACCCTATATGATATATCTCTCTTCTCTTTGATTGGTTTGATAACCTCTTCAATAAAACGTTCGTAATGAATATTACCACCCTTCTCTTTAAAGCGATCTTTTGTACGAAGTTCCATTGGAAGAAAGAAATCATCCATCTTTATAACGCTTACATCTCTAATACTTGCTATGTCTTGAGAAAGAGTTGTTTTTCCAGAGGCACAGGGGCCATCAAAAACAATTATGTGTGCCCCACTATCTATCTTTGACAACACTGTTTCTACTCTTTTGTCTCTTTCTCTAATCATGATTCTACTCTAGCAGAAAAAGATAACAGTTGGAATTATACATTTTTGAGATATTTGTAATGAACTATTATATTAAGGTTTTATCCCTTTTCCCTTTCATCTAATTTGACTTCCTAGCACAATAAAAATGCCTCATATTTATCTTAACATACATATACTTTCCTCTATAAACAACGCTATCGTAGAAGTTTGGAGATAATCTTTTGCCTAATTTCCCAGCACATTGTTGAAAAATTGAAAATTTTTCGAGTAGTAGAAGGTAAAACTCTTGATAAACAAATCGAACATACCTCTAAAATTCAAGCTATACTACTAAAGATGGAAAAGTTTGAAGCTAATAACCAAAATAACAAGCCCCCAAGCATGAAGCATGAGTTACATCAACAGATTTGAGCTCTCACTTCTCACTTGGATATACTGAAGAGGAACTGAAATGTCGCATGATGTCAAAAATATAGAATCAAAACATATAACTTCAAATATGAAAAAGAACAATCTGAATTTGGCAGACGCGTCTGCCAAATTAGAGACAAGCCAAGAACAGGTATATAAAACGATAAGAAGTTTTGTAATAACTGCAAAACAGCAGATTTACTCTTCCATTAACGCCTCTATGCTTAAAGTATATTGGAATACAGGAAAAGAGATTTATGTATCTTGTGGAGAAAATGACCGAGCTACCTATGGGAAGAAGATTATCAAGTATATTTCTGATAAACTAACTTCTGAGTTCGGAAAAGGATTTAGCGAACGTAATCTCCGTAACATGCGTAAACTTTACTTAACATTTCCTGATTTGCAATCTCTTCATTTAGAGTTGAGTTGGTCTCACTATCTCCTACTGATGAATATCGAAGATGAAAAAATACGAACATTTTATCTTTGCGAAACAGTAAAATCAGGATGGAGCGTCCGTCAGCTAGAAAGACAGATAAATACAATGTTCTATCAGAGGCTTCTTGCAAGTCGAGATAAAGAAAGTGTTTCAAAGGAAATCCAGAGGAGCTCCCCAAAACCTGAATATGAGAACATCATAAGAGATCCATATGTACTTGAATTCTTGGATCTTCCACCTAATGAACATTACTATGAATCTGATTTAGAAGAAGCTCTAATAACTCATCTACAGAAATTCCTCTTGGAACTTGGAAGAGGGTTCTCATTTGTAGCACGTCAGAAACACTTCAACATTGATGGCCGTCATTTTTATATTGACCTTGTCTTTTACAATTACATAACAAAATGCTTTGTTCTGATTGATCTCAAAACAGGAGACCTAATGCATCAGGATATTGGGCAAATGCAGATGTATGTGAACTATTATACAAGACATATGATGAATGAAGGAGATAATCCTCCTATAGGAATATTGTTATGTGCACAAAAAAGCGATACTTTAATCAAGTTAACATTGCCAGAAAACAATACACAAATCTATGCAGCAAAATATATGCCATATATGCCAACAGAAGAGGAATTGAAAAAAGAGCTAAACCTTAAAGACTTTGAAAAACTGGAGAATAACTATGGAAAAGATGAAAATGCACTCAATGAATAAGATAGATGAGAATGTCAAAAAAATAGCAACACTGTTTCCTGAGTGTATAACCGAAACACTCATGCCAAATTCTGACGGGGGGGTATAAATTAACAAAGGTTGTTGATTTCGATATCCTTAGACAAATCTTCTCAAAGACAGCAATCGAAGGAAATAAAGAGCGTTATCAATTTACATGGCCTGACAAGCGTAAAGCAAGAGCCATAGTAAATCAAGAAGTCAATTCTGCTCTTCGCCCCTGTCGAGAAGAATCTGTCAACTTTGATACAACTGAGAACCTTTACATCGAAGGTGACAATCTCGAAGTTCTTAAGCTCCTACAAGAAACTTATCTTGGCAAAATCAAGATGATTTACATAGACCCACCTTACAATACCGGCCATGATTTTGTCTATGAAGATGACTTCTCTCAAAAAGCTACCGAGTATTCTTCCAACAGCGGTCAATACGATGATCAAGGCAATCGTCTCGTAGAAAATACTGAGTCAAATGGTAGATTTCATACAAATTGGCTTAATATGATGTATCCAAGGCTTCTACTAGCAAAGGATCTTCTCTCAGAAGATGGAGTCCTATTCATTTCAATTGATGATCATGAATTAAACAATGCGCTATCATTGTGTTCAGAAATTTTTGAAAACCAAAACATTATTGTAACTCTTCCTAGGGTAACAAAAAAAGCTGGAAAAACAACTGATTGTATTGCACAAAACCATGATTATGTTATTGTCATCTCTAAACAATATAATAAATTAAAAATCTATCTTCCTTCTCACACTGATGATGGATTCAAGTATGCAGATGAATTCGAAGCAAATCGAGGCAAATACAAACTTAATCAAACATTGGACTATGACAGTCTTCAGTACAGCGAAAGTCTAGATTATCCAATCATCATAAACGGCGAAACTCTGTACCCAGGAGGGTCATATAAAAGGTATTTAGAAAGAAAAGCAGGTAATCACGCTCGAGCCGATTGGGCTTGGAGATGGAGCAAAGAATTATTTGAATTTGGCTTGTGTAATAATTTTATAGTATTAAAAAAATACAACGGATATTCCCGAATTTACACAAAGACTTATCAAAATTGCACCATTGAAAAAAACGGAAAAGAATTCAAAATAATCTACATTGATAGGACAAGACCAATATCCTCTTTAGAGTTTGTAGATAACAAATATTCCAATGATAATTCTAAAAAAAACATAACAAACCTATTTGGAGAAAACATATTTGATTATTCAAAACCAGTTTCTCTTTTGAAATCACTTATTAGTTTTTCAACAAGAGATAAAGATATCATCCTTGACTTTTTTTCAGGCTCTGCCACAACAGCCCATGCTGTCATGAAGCTCAATGCAGAAGATGGAGGGCATCGCAAATTCATCATGGTGCAACTTCCCGAGAAGTGTGATGAGAAATCAGAAGCATATAAAGCTGGGTACAAGAACATATGTGAGATTGGAAAAGAACGTATCAGAAGAGCTGGCAAACAGATTCTTGAAGAGATGAAGAATAAGAATGGAGATTTATTTGCAGAAGAAACCTCTTTAGATATTGGCTTTAGAGATTTAAAGCTTGATTCATCAAACATGAAAGATGTTTATTACACTCCAGATTCTCTTGATAAGGATATGCTTGATGGACTTATCTCCAATATCAAAGAAGATAGGACACCAGAGGATCTTCTTTTCCAGGTAATGCTAGACCTTGGTATTCTTCTCTCTGCAAAGATTACTGAGGAAGAAATTGATGGTAAAAAGGTCTTCAATGTTGATGACAATTATCTTATTGCCTGTTTTGATAATGATGTTGATGAAAATGTAATCATTGAGATTGCAAAGAAGAAGCCTACTTACTTTGTGATGAGGGACTCTTCTCTTGCAAATGATTCTGTATCTGTAAACTTTGACCAATTTTTTGCACGCTATAGTCCTGATACTGTGAGGAAGGTGCTCTGATGGAATTCAAGTTTAAGATACAGGATTATCAGACGGAGGCTGTAGACGCCGTAGTTAATGTATTTGAAGGTCAACCATATAACAACGGTTTGTCATATGTAAAGGATCTTGGCACTAACAACTCATTTCTCGAAGAAGACATAATTGGCTATAGCAATAACCTAGTTGCTCTTGATAGCACAAATTTGTTTAACAATATTACTAACATACAGAGAAACAACAACATACCCCAATCTGAGTCTCTATCAAAAGAGTTGGGAGCTTGTTCTCTTGATGTCGAGATGGAAACAGGAACTGGAAAGACCTATGTCTACATCAAGACGATGTTCGAGCTAAACAAAAAATATGGATGGAGCAAATTCATTGTCGTTGTTCCATCCATCGCTATCAGGGAAGGCGTTAAGAAAACTTTTGAGATGACTGTAACCCACTTCATGGAATATTACAGGAAGAAAGCAAGATTCTTCGTCTATGCCAGTGATAACCTCAATAAGATTGAGAGTTTCTCCTCAAGCAATGATCTTAGTGTGATGATCATCAATACGCAATCATTCAACTCCTCTCTCAACGAGGGAGCTGTGAACAAGTATTCGAGGATCATCTACACAGAACGTGATGAGTTTGGGTCTAGAAGGCCTATTGATGTAATCAAAGCGAACAGACCTATTCTCATCCTTGATGAACCTCAGAAAATGGTAGGGGCTAAGACTCAGCAGGCTCTAAAGAACTTTAATCCTCTATTTAGCATTAACTACTCCGCCACCCATAGAAAGAAGCACAATGCTGTATATGTTCTTGATGCACTAGATGCCTATAATAAACGCCTAGTCAAAAAGATTGAAGTTAAAGGTTTCGAAATTAAGAATATCCTTGGAATAGATGGCTATCTTTTTCTTCATGAGATTGTGCTCTCAAAAAACAATCCACCTATGGCAAAGATTGAGTTTGAGAAACTTCAAAAGAATGGCGTAAAGCGTGTCGTCAGAAATTTCAGGCAAGGCGAAAGTATTTATGCTGAATCTGGAGAGATGGAGCAATACAAAAAGGATTATTTCATCAACTCTATTGATCCTCTCAGAAACAGCATCTCACTTGGCAACGGCACTACCCTCTGTGCAGGAGATGCTGTCGGCGATGTTTCTGAGGATGATATTCGCAGAATACAGATTAGAGAGACCATAGCATCCCATTTTGACAAAGAAGAAGAGCTATTTAACAAAGGCATCAAGACTCTTTCCCTCTTCTTCATCGATGAAGTTGCAAAATACAGACAGTACGATGAAAATGGAGAGACTTCCCTAGGGGAGTATGGCAAAATATTTGAGGATGAGTATAAGGCTGAGCTTGATAGAAGACTAACATCATTCACAGATACACCGTATCAAAAATATCTCAGGGAGATGTGCTCAGATGTGCACAAAGTCCACAACGGCTACTTCAGCATCGATAAGAAAGGTCACTTCATTAACAGCAAGGAAAAAGACTCAGAAGAGAATACTTCTACATTTGACCTTATTATGAGAAACAAAGAGCGTCTTCTTAGTTTCGAAGAACCTACTCGTTTCATCTTCTCACACTCTGCTCTCCGTGAAGGTTGGGATAACCCAAATATATTCCAAATTTGCACTCTGAAACATTCTAATAACGATATCGCACAACGCCAAGAAGTCGGAAGAGGACTCAGAATCTGTGTTGATAAAGATGGTAATAGAATGGACAAAGAACTACTTGGAGCCGAAGTCTTCAGTGTCAACATGCTTACTGTTATCGCAAGCGATAGTTATGCCTCTTTTGTTACCAATCTTCAGAATGAGATGAAGGAAAACATGGCCGAAAGACCAAGAAAAGCAACTCTAGACTATTTTCTTGGAAAGACTATCCGTACTGAAGAAGGAAAACGACATGTCATATCAGCTGTTGAAGCAAATCAAATACTTTACTATTTAATTAGTAATAGTTATATTGATATGGACAATGCTGTAACCGACAAGTTTAAGAACAATGAGAAGAATGGAACTCTCGCTGATATGCCAGAACTTGTTCAACCATTAAAAGATGGCATTGTCAAACTTGTTAAAGCAGTGTTTGATCCAAACGTGCTTAACGAACTCTTCAAAGATGCAAGAGATACTAAGATTCCTAATAATCCTCTTAATGAAAATTTTAGCAAGAAGGAGTTCCAAGAACTCTGGAAGGCCATAAGTCCCAAATTTGTCTATAAGGTTGATTTTGACAGCGATGAATTAATTCCCAAAGCAATCGACTATATCAATAGCAATCTTAGTGTAAAACAGCTTCAATATATCATCAGGAAAGGTGAGCAGAAAGACAAGATGACACAAGATGAAATTGAGATAAAAGACAGTTTCAAAACTACAGGGTCAGCAAACAGGAAGCTAGAAAGAAAGACATCATCAACCCCATATGACCTAGTTAAAAGGATATCAAAGGCCACAAAGCTTACAAGGAAGACTGTTATAGCTATCCTAAAGGGATTGAATGACGCTACTTTTGATATGTTCAAGCTCAATCCAGAAGACTTTATTGCTCAGGTATCAAAGTTTATCAACTCTCAGAAGGCGACAATGATTGTGGAGAACATCTCCTACTCTGAAGCGCAAGGGGTTGCTCCATATGATTCTTCTATCTTTACTGCTGAAAAGATTGACAGAGAACTTGTAAAAGCATATGTCGGGACTAAGAGTGTACAGAAATATATGTTCCTTGACAGTAAAGTAGAAGAAGGCTTTGCCAAAGAGATGGATATTCCAGATAACGAAGTCTACATTTACGCCAAACTTCCTAGAGGATTCCAGATTCCAACCCCTATGGGCAATTACACACCAGACTGGGCTATCGTTTTCCATCAGGACACAATGAAACACATTTTCTTTGTTGCTGAGACCAAGGGCACTTTAGACTCTGAGGAGATCCGAAACATTGAAAATGGGAAAATCTCATGTGCAAAGAAACTATTCAGCTCTATACGCACAAGATATATCCGTTGTGATCATGTAAGCTCATACCAGGATCTTATGGATAAGGTCATTGGAAAAGCAGAATAAAAGATACCTTGTCAGAGAAGACTGACATAAAGTGTCAGTCTCTCTTCAGCCTCCTGTGTACACATCATTAATGCCATATATAAGCCACTATCCGAATAATTTTCACTCATTTGTCTGATTTACGCTCTTAGCATACCTTTAAAAGAATGGCATCTTAGCTGAACTTTTTTAATTGCAAAAGTACATCATCGTAAACGTTTTTACTATGGTAAAAATTATAGAGAGGAAATAAAATAAAAGCATGGAAAAGAAACAATTTAATTTAAGATTAGGTTTTCATAAGTTTTTCACTATTGTTTATCTTCCACTCTCTATTGCATTCTCTGTTTTTGTTGCAATAGGAAACTATTTTTCAATTGGAAGATTAGAACTAACATCACTTTTTTCTTATATCGAAGCTGTTAGCTTGATGTTGCCATACATTGCTGCAGTTCTTAATACTGTAGCATTAATTGGACTACTTGGTTTTACATCTTTTGGAAGAAGAACAATCCTTTTCTCTGAAACATTTAAGATTCTTCTCCTTCTCTTTGTAATTTTCGGCAATATGGTAGAAGGCAACATGGTTAAAGCACTTATTGCTTCTCTAATTGCTATCTTCGATGCTTTTGTTTATGGCTATTATAGGTCTAGAGAAGAATACTTCGTCGTAGGAGGAAGATCATATAAAGAAACAAGAGCATATTTCTTAAACAAAGAGAAAAAAGAAGCAGTCAAAATTCCAAACTCTGTTTGTCCTTGCAGTACCACAAATTGCTCTATTCTCTCCGAAAAGACAACAAATAATTGTTGCGCAAAAAAAGCAAAAGAACCTAAAGCAGAAGAACCTAAAGCAGAAGAAAGAAATAAAGAGGAAGAACAAAAAATGGAAGAAACTAATAAAGAAACTGTTATTGATGAACTTAAGCTCACGCCTTTTGATGAAGAAGTTGCTTTAAAAGACACAATAAAAAAGACAACTGTTATCTACAGCAATAAAGATAATGATAGTGTCAAAATGATTTCCTCTACTCTTATTCTTCTAAGAGATAAAACTATCTTAAACATTCTTGTTGATAACCCAACAGATGAAACATTCGTTAAAGAGGAATGGCTAATACAAAATAGAATCCATTATATTTCAGAGAAAGAATTACTACCAAAAGCTCAAACAACTCTTTCTTTTGAAATAAACAGGGTAACTGACAGATTATCTATCTCTCTTCTATCTCTTGTTAATGAGCAAGGCGAGACAACTAAAGCATAGAAATAGGGTCAACATCAACCTCTAAGTGCGCTCCTGAAGGAACCTTGAAAGAAGACAAGAGTTCCGATGTAAAAGAAAGGAGAGCACTTATTTTTGTGCTTCTTAAGAGCACATGATAGCGCCACTGTTGTGCTTGCTTTTCAATCAAGCATGGAGAAGGCGAGAAGATTTCAATGTCTTCATTGTTGAGTGCTAATTTTTCAGCACAGCAGCCCAAAGCCTCTGCCAAGTCTCTAGCTTTTTCTTCGCTTTTACTTCTAATAGTTAGATTAATTAATCGTGTATATGGAGGGAAAAGTGTTTCTCTTCTTTCTGATAATTCTGAATCATAAAAATCTTCAAGACGATTCTCTGCTACACAAACAATAGCTTTAGCTAGTGGTTGCATTGTTTGTATTACAACGCGTCCATCATCACGATAACGCCCCGCCCTACCTGAAACTTGATATAGTAAGCTAAAGGTCCTCTCTCCTGCTCTAAAATCAGGAAGAGAAAGAGAACTATCAGCATTAAGTATTCCGACAAGGGAAACTAGTGGAAAATTTAACCCCTTTGCTATCATTTGCGTCCCAAGAAGAATATCAATTTTCCCCTCTTTAAACTCTTTTAATATCTGAGCAGTCTTTTCTTTGTCACCCTTTATGCTATCGGTATCGAGTCTCTCAATTCTGCTATTTGGGAAAAGCAGTCGAACCTCTTCTTCCGCCATTTCTGTTCCAAAACCACTTGGGACCAAATCCCTACTATTACAAACAGGACAAGTTTTAATGAGTGGAGAAGAATAGCCACATGTATGACAAACTAAGCGCATATCTTTCTTATGATATGTTAGAGAAACAGAACAATTAGGGCACTGAAGAATATGACCACAGCTTTTACAAACATAGCCATAGGAGAAGCCTCTTCTATTTAAAAACAAAATTACCCCTCTTTTTTGTGAAAGAGCATATCTTATTTCTTCCTCTAGACTTTGGCTTATGTTTCTCTCTTCACCAACCATATTTACTACTTTAATCCTAGGATATCTTGCTTCTCCTATCCTATTTTTCATAACTATAGAGGTAATCTTTTGACTCTTCATCAGTCTCCATGCTTCCATTGATGGAGTTGCAGAACCCATAATTAATTGAACACCTAACTTTCCAGCCCTATACTGAGCAACTTGTCTAGCTGAATAGCGAGGAGTAGAACCAGACTTGTAAGAGGTCTCATGCTCTTCATCAAGTACAATTAGACCTAGATTCGGACAAGGAGCAAAAACACTGCTTCTTGCCCCTATAACAATGTCTACCTCTCCATTAATAATTCGCATCCATTCTTTTAGACGCTGAGAAGGAGTAAGTGAAGAATGAAGAATAGCAACCCGTTTATTAAAGCGATTATAAACTTCTCCTCTTAATTGATGTGTAAGCGTAATTTCAGGAACAAGATACAGTACCTGCTTTCCCTCTTTTATAACGTCTTCTGCTCTTCTAAGATAAACTTCACTCTTACCAGAACCTGTTACACCAAAGAGATAGACAGCTTCATCTTTTTTTTCTCGCAATATGGAGAGTGCCCTACTTTGCTCATCTGTAAGCTTTTCAACAGGCGAAAATGATGAGATGTTATCAAAAGCAGAATATTCGCTTTCTCTTCGTCCAGATGGAATCATCAAAGAAAGATTAACGCCAACACTCGAAAGATACATATGCGTCATCCATTCTGCTAACTCAATGAGTTCTTTTGTAAAAACAGCCTCTTTGTCGATAACTCTCTTTATTGTCTTTATTTCGTAATCATTCTCTTCTATTTTATCTAGTTCTTCTATTACAAAGCCTGTTTTTTCCATCTTTCCAAAAGGAACGACCACTCTCTTTCCAAAAAGAGATGTTTCTTCTTCCTTTGGTGGGACCAGATATGTGTAGACATTATTTAATGGGATATTTAAAACAACAGATACCCACTTCACGCTTTTTCGTCTCCAATAGAGCTCATAATGAATTTCAGGTCTTCCCAAATAGGTGCTCTAAGCCCTCTATTATTGGTTAAATCGAGTGGAGAATAGGTACAAAAAGTAGTAATGCCATTTATTGTATATGTTTTTCCTCTAAGTTCATCAAATGACATATTTTTGCGTAGCATATATTGAGCAACGTTTTCACCAAGGAGCACCAATGCTTTTGGCTTTATGGAAAGCATCTCCTCTTTAAGATGGTCTTTACAAACAGATGCTATTTCTCTAGAGAAAGCTTTAACAGGACATTTAATTAATGATGACACAGCTATCTCTTTTCTTTCTATGTTCATCGCACCTAACCACTTTGAAAAGTAGAGTGAAGATTCAGGAGAAAAAAGAGTATCACCTTCAGGAGACGGAAGAATAAAGAATAGTTTTGGCTCTTTGTTTAAAATAGGCTCAGCGTAGACTCTTCTTGAGAAACAAGCTTCGCATTTATGGCAAGAAGAAACATCTTCCTTATATGGCTTATCTTCAACTTTTTGAGGTGTAGTTAAAGAGTATAAATAAGAGTCATGTTCTTCCATCAAACTGTCATTTGAGAAGAGTGCCTCTGCCTCATCTAACATTTCTAGAAAGTATTCTTTAGTAATATTTTCGCTCATGTTCTTCCTCAAACCATTTATACTCATCCTCATCATAGCTTATTTTAGCTAGATATAATCCACTTGAAGGAAATGTTTTTAGAGCATTAGCTCTATTTTTGCTATCTAGTCTCTCTTTAAAGGATTCACTATCTTCATTCTTTAAAGCACACTCAACCATAGTACCTACCATGCTTCTTACTTGATGATACAAAAAAGCATTTCCTACAACTCTGTATTTATAAACTCTCAAGCCATAGAGATCTTTTTCTTCACTCCATTGTGATACATAAATGTCCCTAACTTTAGATTCACATATATCTTTCGAAGAGCAAAATGTTGTGAAATCATGAGTTCCCTTAAGCATAGATGCATACTCATTTAGAAGAGAAAGATTTGGTAGACTCTTTATTGCTGTCACTCTGTCTTTGTCAAAAGGAAGAATTGAATCATAGCTTTTAATGAAGTACCAATACTCCCTAGACATTGTTGTAAAGCGTGCATGGAAAAGATCTTTCATCTCTTCTGATGAAAGAATTCTAATTGAAGGAGGAAGCTTTGAATTTAGTATGAAAGAGTAAGCTTTAGCATCAATAGAGGAATTAGTGTCAAAATGAGCAACCTGACAGAGTGCATGAACACCACTATCTGTACGTCCAGAACCTTGAAGAAAGACCTTTTCACCTAGTAAAAGACTAAGTTCATTTTCTATTGTACTTTCAACTGATGGAGCATTATCTTGATTCTGCCAGCCATGAAAAGACGAGCCATCATAGCTTATTACAAGCTTAATTCTCTTTTTATCTTCTGGCATTGTTACAGATGGTCTCTTCCAATCTTTTCTACTCATTTTCTATAACCACAAAAGCAAGAGAATAGTCCCCATCATGAGAAATAGAGAGGTGAATAGCCTCTTTCCTTTTGCCACCTAAGAGAATATATGGAGCACCCATAGAATCTTCTCTTATTTCTATATCTAAGGGAGTAATACCCATAAAACCAGTTCCAAGCGCTTTTACTAAGGCCTCTTTAGAAGCAAAGCGTGAACCATAGTACTCACTTTTGTTCACTCTATTCTCAGCTTCTTTTCTTTCATATGGAGTAAATAGATGCTCAAAAAGGCTCTCTCTATATTCACTAAATCGTGAATTAAGAACTATATCAGTACCAATCTTAATCATCACTCAGATGCACTATTTTCAAAAAGGATTCTTACTGTAGCAGGAGATGCTGCAACACTCAGGCCATTAGAAGTAAAGATGTCTCTATCATATTCAAGGGAGACAACTCTTCTAGCAATGCCATCGCTCATAACATCTGAAAAATCTACAGTCGCAGTAATAAGCGAAGGATCTACAAGATAAATAACACTATCATTACCTGTAATTACAACATCAATAGAATCAGGAACAAGTGAAATTGGCTGGAACGAGCTACTCTCATCAAGAATAACCTTAACAGGAATAGTAACAACTCTATCTGTGGCGTTTAGGAATCTAATCGAAACAACAATAGCTAAAGCGCAGATGAAGGAAACTATCTTAACAACCCAATTAGCAAAAACTACAGAGGAAAATTTATTCTGTGACTGCATTGTTGTCATCCTCCTTGTTGTTATTTGATTCTATCTTTATGTCTTGAGGAACTACATCCTTGCCACTTAATAGCATCAAGAGCATTTCCTTAACAACATCGGAATCTAAGTTATAGTAGATGTTGGCATTGTATGCTAGAGAAATAGCACCTGTCTCTTCAGATACAATTAGAATAACAGCATCAGATTCCTCACTTAAACCAAGCGCAGCACGGTGTCTTGTACCAAACGTATCTTTAATTGATGTCTGTTTGGATAGAGGTAAATAGCAAGCTGCGTATGTACACTTTCCACCTTGAATAACACATGCTCCATCATGAAGAGGCGTATCATGGTCAAATATTGTAAGAATCAAGTTTGCAGATAGGTCAGCATTTAGTTTTGTTCCAGATTCATATATATTTTTCAAATCTGTATTTCGAGGGAAAACTATCAAAGCTCCCCTCTTTTTACTTACTAAGGTAGTACATGCATTTAGAACAGAATCTAACTGGCTAGAAGATGTTTGGGAGGACCTAAAAAGACCTCTTCGCTTCGTTCCAGAAAAAGCTCTTCTTAGTTCTGGAGTGTAGAAGACAACTATAGCCATCAAGAATGGAACCAAAAGCCCCTTCATTACAGTTAGAATAACCTTCAATTCCAAGACATATGAAAAGCCATAAAGAATAACTATGGCTACAATGATTGAAGCAAGTTCTCTAGCTCTAGTCTCGGCCACAGCCATATAGAACTTGTAAATCAAAAATGTCAGTATTAATGTTTCGAGGGCCAATCGTACATAATCTAAAGTAGATAAGCCATTAAACAATTCAACCATCATCTGTTCCTTTTCTAATTAAACCCAGTTTAGCGTTCGACTAACTGCCTTCTTCCAAAATCCTACCTTTTTTTGCCTCTCCTTGTCATCCATTGTAGGTGTCCACCTTGTCTGTTCTTTCCAATAAGAACGCAAAGAATCAACATTTTTCCATACACCTACCGTTAAACCGGCTGCATAAGCTGCCCCCAAAGCTGTAGTTTCCGCAATAACTGGTCTAATTACAGGCTTAGAGAGGATATCTGACTGGAAGGCCATAAGAGGCCAGGAATTTGTCATCCCACCATCAACCTTTAAATATTTTATCTCAACACCACTGTCCTCTTCCATAGCGCAGAATATGTCATATGCTTGAAAAGCTGTTGCTTCTAATACTGCACGACAAATATGTTCACGAGAGGCATATCCAGTAAGACCTGCAATTACTCCACGTGCATCGCTACGCCAATATGGGGCAAATAGACCGGCAAAAGCTGGTACAATATATAACTCCACCACAATCTTGAACGGAAAGGGCAAGCTCATCTAACTCCTTAGCAGATGATACCATCTTCAAGTTATCTCTTACCCACTGAACAAGAGAGCCCGCAACAGCAACAGAGCCTTCTAAAGCATATATTGGCTTTTCACCCTCTATGCGATATGCCACGGTTGTTAATAGTCCATGCTGCGAATAACAGATTTCTTCACCAATATTGGCAAGCATGAAGCATCCGGTACCATACGTACACTTACTACTTCCTTTATCAAAACAAGCTTGACCAAAGAGAGCTGCCATCTGGTCTCCAAGTATTCCACAAACTGGGATTGATGCTTTAAATGGACCATCTGGGTCTGTATAGCCATAGATAACACCAGAAGAAGATACTATTTCAGGTAAACATTCCTTCTTTACACCTATTATTGATAGTAGCTCATCATCCCATTTCTGAGTTGCTATGTTCATTAGCATATATCTTGAGGCATTAGTAACATCGGTAATAAGTGCTTTTCCACCTGTTAATCTATATGTCATATATGTATCAATAGTACCAAAGACAAGACGACCTGTATCTGCATTCTTTTTAACAGCAGGAATGTTATCTAATAGCCATCTAATTTTTGATGCAGAGAAATATGGAGAATATAATAGCCCAGTCTTCTGTCGAATAAAATCTTCACTAACTATTTTAGATAGCACATTATCTATATAATCAGATCCCCTCAAATCTTGCCAAACAATCGCATTATGATAGCTTTTTCCAGTCTCTCGATCGAATGCTATAATTGTTTCTCTCTGGTTTGTTATTCCAATTGCAACAATGTCATCACCCTGAATACCTGTTTTTTCGAGAGAATCAGTAATTACAGCACATGTATTTCTCCATATCTCTTCTGGATTATGTTCAACCCAACCTGGACGTGGATAGATTTGCTTATGCTCTATTTGACTAGTTGAAACAATATTATTGTTCTCATCAAAAATAATGAATCTAGTGCTAGTTGTTCCTTGGTCTAGTGCTCCTATATACTTCATCTAATACCTCTCTATTACTATATATTACCAAAAGGTAGAGGTATTACCTCAAAATTATTCTTAGATTTTTTGACCATCTTTGAGCTTGTTAATGCAGTAATCGAATTATCATTCTTTAACTGCTCTATTAAAGTTGATTTAGCTTTTTCCATATCACTCAAACTAACAGACAGCATAGACTCTTTAATATCACGCCTTAAATTATCTGTTATTTCATATAAATAGCGTCTTAAATCAACAATACCTTTACTTTGTGGTCCAACAGGTCTCACATCTTTTGCTAAAACTTTTAGCTTAGCATTTTCAAGCTTCTCTTCTGTTAAATCTTCTTTTTCAATAGAAAGGAAAAAGTCATCTATAGTCTTATCAAGTCTTGGATCTCTGTAACTATAGAAGTAAATAATATTCTCAGTTATATCTAGAGAAGCACCTGTTCCATACGCACCACCTTTCTCTCTTACTAGAGTCCATAACTCAGATTGAGAGAGGATAGAAATAAGCATTCGCTCTGAAGAACAATAGTTTTTATCTTCAGCGCAAACTGGTGCCGAAAGAGCTATATATGAGACAGGAGTTGAAAATGTGTATGCAATATTCTTCTTCTCATTAGTACTAATAATGTGACTTGCTTCTCCACTTCTCTCCTCTCCTCTAATTCCTTTTATAAACAAAGAAGAAAGAGAAGCAAAATCATCCACAACATCATCTTCACATGTCAGATGGTAAATAACCCTATTTTTAGAAAAGACTTTTTCAGAAACTTCTTTTAGCTTTTCTCCAATATCTTCACTTTTTTGCTTTAGCATGCTCTTTATTTTTATCCAATAGCTCAAACCTTGAGTTTTCTCTGAAATATATAAACTAGGAGAAAAAGTACGTGATGAACTAGTTAAAGAAAAGAGATGTGCTTGAGAAACAACAGATGATTCAAAATCACTCTCAATATCTTTTAAAACTGCACTAATTCTTTCAGAAGATGAAAAATCGCCTTCGTTTATAAGAGATAAAACTAAATCTAGGCTCTCTTTAAAATGTTCATTAAGACTTTTAAAACGAATAAGGAGAAAATCTCTCTCTTTGCCTGAACACGTTGTTCCACATTCAAAAATAGAAGAAAAAGCCCCTGTTGAGAAACGTAGTTTTGTTAGAAATTCTGAATAAGAAAGTTCGCCCACATTTGTCATTGTAATAACACGACTAAGCAAACTAACATACTCAAGCTCTTCTATCGTCAAGTCACTTACATCGAAGGCAATATCTGAATACACAATTCCATTAGTGTGAAGAGGTGAAACTATTATTCCATAATGCTCTTCCCTTTTTATTTCATTTGTTATATTTGGAATATCACTCAAAGTAAGACGAGGCAGAGATTTAAGACTCTCTACAGAATCCTTTTCTCCTTCATATTTTTTATACCTTTTTTCGTCCTCAACTGAATAATAGCCCTTTCTTTCTTCGATTTTTCTTTGTATTTCTGCTTCTCTCTTTGTGGAATTATTCTTATCCATTACAATAATAGATAGCAAAACGTTGCTATTATTGAGCAGATTTTTCTCAATCCACTTTTCAAAAAAATTACCATCTTCCTCTAGCGATTCTCGTATGTATTGAATCTCCTTTCTTGGCTCAAGCATCTCTGATGGATTTTTTCCATATGCCCAACCTTTATCAACTCGTGTAAAGAATATTCTATAGCCAGTAGGAAGTCCCTCTTTTATCTCTTGAAGTCTGAACTCCATTCGTCTAATGGAGGCTTCAATCAGCGTTTTATCGAGTCCTTCCTCAACAATTTCCCTTAGGGAAGAAAAAATCATCTCTTTGATTTTTTCACTATCCTTTTCTTCTGCCCCTGAAACACCCACAGCAAATGTCAAATTTACTTCAGAATCATTCATCCCACTCTCTGAAGATATATCCAAACCTAGCCCAGATTCGATTATTCTCTTATACAAAGGACATCCAGGATTTCCTAAAAGAATATCGACAAGCAAAGAAAGAAGCGTATTTAGTTTAGAATCTGATGATGGTCCCAAAAGCCAAGAGAGCATAACAGATGCGCTATCATCATCCTCATCGCTATCACTTGTAGCTCTTACGGTTTTACCTTCAGACCATTCTTTAGGGCTTTTTGCTCTCTCAATTTTTTCTCCCCTTTCCCTATCTTTTAGATAGTTGTCATTTAAGAAAGAAAGCTTTTCTTCTATATCCAAATTTCCGTAAAGGAAGAGCGTTATGTTATTAGCTACATAATATTTTCTGTATGTTTCAATAAACTTTTCATAACTCAAATCAATTATATCAGGTGGATTTCCACCGGACTCAAACCTATAAGGCGATTTCTCATCAAATAAGAACCTATTTATTGTACTTTGAACAACACTAGAGTGATCTGAAATATCGCCTTTCATTTCAGAAAAAACCACTCCTTCTGCTTGGAGAGAATTTTTAGTTTTAACAAGCCTAATTCCCTCTTGCATAAAAGATTCTTTTCTTAAAAGCGGATCAAAGACTGCATCGGTATAGACAGAGAATATATTATCAAAATCTTTCTTTACAGGACTTGCTGCAGGAAAGTATGTTCTATCTGGCCCAGTCATTGCATTTAAAAATGTATTGCAACTATTGCGATCGATTGTCATAAAAGGATCCCTAACAGGAAACCTTTTACTTCCAGTTAGAACTGTGTGCTCTAAGATATGGAAAACACCTGTGTTATCAAATGGTGGGGTATAAATATTATAAGAAAAGAAGCACTCATTATCATCTGAAGATAAGAAGTAGACTTCCATATCTGTTTTAATATGCTTAAATAGATATCCTATAGAGTTATAATCACTAATCTCTTTTACATCTAAAAGACGAAAACCACTATAAACATTGTTTACTTTGTATTGTCCAAACATGTGCTAATTATAGCTAATAAAATAAGAAGGAAATAGCACATTTGAATTTTATGAGCATGGGTGTAATGCTAGCCCAATTTTACGGCCATTGAACTATTAATAACGCTTTTACACACATGGACAGGCAATTAAAAAATGAAACATTTCTAGATGGCACATTTACCATGCTAATTAGCGTAATAGCATATTTGTTTTCCTTTTAAAGAAAATGTAATATTATTTGCCTATGTTATATATAGGACCACATGTTTCAATTTCAGAATCAATAGCTTTAGCTCCTGAAAGAGCTTATAGTTTTGGCGCTACAGGCTTTGCTCTTTTTTCTAAGAACCAAAGAATGTGGAAAAGTTCCTCTTTAAAAAGTGACGAAATTGAAAAATTTAAAATAAATTTATCCTCACTAGGATATAAAAAAGAAGCAATACTTCCACATGCTGGGTATTTAATTAATCCAGCTTCTCCTTCAGAAGAATTACAGGAGAAATCACTTTCTCTTTTCCTCGATGAGATGAATAGACTCCACTCTTTAGGTTTAAGCGTTATCAATATCCATCCTGGTGCTTATAAAGAAGGAGAAAAAATAGACGGCATAAAACGTTCTGCCTTGATGATTAATAAAGTATTGGAAGCTTATCCTGATATGAGAGTTTCAATAGAGAACACAGCTGGTGCAGGAACGATAATTGGATCGAAATTTGAAGAACTTGCTCAAATATTTGATGAAATAAAAGAAAAAGAAAGAGTTGGCTTTACCCTCGATACAGCACACCTTTTTGGTGCAGGTTATGATGTAAAGAGTGATGTAAATGGCGTCCTTGATTCATTTTTCAATATGTTTGGAGAGAATAAACTATTCGGAATGCACTTAAATGATTCTAAAGTTCCTCTCGCCTCTAATAAAGATAGACACGATAACATTGGTAAGGGGCTAATTGGAAAAGAAACCTTTATTGAAATAGTTAAAAGAAAAGAAGTTCAAAACATCCCTCTTATTCTTGAAACACCAGATGAAAGCCTCTGGAACGAAGAAATTAAGGAACTATTAGATGCTGGAAAATAAAAATAGAATTCTTGTTTTAGGTCATAGAGGTGCACCATTAAAAGAAATTGAAAACACCCTTGCCTCTTTTAAAAGGGCAATACTAGATGGTGCTGATGGCGTTGAATTAGATGTTAGAGTAACAAAAGACCATCGTTTGGTAGTTTCTCATGATAACTCTCTTAAAAGAGTATATGGCGTAGATTTGAAAGTTGAAGATTCAACATTAGATGAAATACACAAAGTTGCTCCAGAAATACCACTACTAGAAAATGTGTTTACTTCCCTTGGTCCAATATACTACGACATAGAAATAAAAGCAGATCAACCAATTGACTATAATAAAGAGGTAGTAACATTACTTATTCAAGAATTAGAAATGCACAAAGAGATAACAAAAAATCTAGTCGTTTCTTCTTTCAATCCTTTAGCAATGCGCCTATTTGCTAAACTAACAAAAAATAAGTATCCAATGGGAATAATCTATGATGGTCCTCCAACCTCTCTACCTTCAATAATGAGACGAGGACAAGGAAGATTTTTCTTCCCATGCTCTTTTCTAAAACCAAAGTGGGATATTGCTACACGAGAAAAGAAAAGTAAGAAAAAATATCCTGTTTGTCCATGGACTGTCGATACTGTTGATGCGCTTTGGGAGATGGTAAAACTTAATCCTCCATTCATTATTACAAATGATAGTGAGAAAATTGTTAGAACTCTCCGAGAAGATATCCACAGGTAATTCTAATTTGGTATTCGAGTAATCGTGCTGATGAGTCTTCTTCGCTATCGCCAGAAATAGCGTAGTGCATCGTAGGATATTCTTTCGTAGTTCCTGTTGAATTATCAATCTTTGTAATTGTTCCTTCAGAGTACGCGTAGACAAGACCGAGGGATGAAACTCTATCAACAATACCTATTCTTACCATGTAAATTATTTTCTTATCACTATAGTTTTCTTTTAGATAATCCAAAGCTTCCTCTTGGTCTTCTCCTCCAAGCTCTACAACCTCAGGAGGAGTAAGTGACAATGTGGAACACATATCAAGAATAATGTCTTTCGCAATATTGTAGTCAATCGAGCTTCCATCATAATCAAACAGAGCTATAGCAAATATGCATTCACCATCTTTGTACGTCTCTTTCTTTGCATATTCTGCAGATAGTTTATTAAGTTCAATTTGCTCTCTAAGAGAAGATAAAAATGTATTATCTGTTTTAGCTTCAATTTGAGAAAGAATATCCTCATCAAGCTCAATAGCTATTGTTATTTCGCCTTTCTTAAGAGAATAGGCATTCGTACTATTAACAATTACAATACCTCGATCATCAGACTTTGCATCATAAGATGATTGCATTATGGTTCCTTCTGGGGTAAGAGATGGATAATAGATTTTGACCGTTGCATCTTCTACAGGAGCTTTTAAAACACCCTTGTTTCTTAGAATTTTAAATCCATTTTCTCCATTCGTCTTCTTTGTTTTGCCTAAAAATTCAAATGTAAGCTGAGAAGCATATCTTACAGCTCTTTCAATTAGATAATCTGTGCTGTACTCGGGTATTGAAGTATTACCCTCAAGTGATATTAACACAGCTTCAAGTAGACTATTTATCGCATAAACATCTTTATTTGCTTTGTAATAAGAAAGAGATTCTTCTACTTTTGCTTCAATTCTATTTTCTCTATCTAAACGGTCAAGATAATCCTTACTTCTTGCTTCATTTAATTTGGTTGTGTTAGATACTGTTAGAACATAATAGTACCAAACACCATCTTTTTCTTGGGAATAAACACTAGATAGCTCTGTGCCAAACTGAGCTATCATACTGGTTGAGTATAACTCTCTAAAGTATATATCGCTGTAGCTTATTCCATTTTCCTCGCCCATTTGATAAAGGACATTCATTATGGCATTCGTTTTAGCCTCTTCTTCACTTTGACCAGTGCCTTCTCCCACAATAACTGTTGATGCGGCAATTACTGGTGGAGAGGTAACCCAACTAGGGAGTTCCCCAGTTAGAGATGTTAGAGTTGAACAGGAAAATAAAAGTAAGACAAATAACAATATTGCTATCGTTTTTTTCATATTCGCCCACCTAAAGAGAGAAGAATGTATTTAGTACCATCTATGTTAAGTAGTCCTGCAGCAATATCTATATTAGGACTAAGAGTAGCACTTAGGGTAACAGAGTATGTACCTAGCAGTTGTGTTTTTTTCGAAAGAGATAATCCAAGACCAACTTCTCCACTAAGTTTCATATTTCTTATGAAAGGAACATCTGCCCATACAGTAGAGAAAACAAACTCACTTTTTAATCCTAGTACAGGAATAACTTTTGCTTCTCCTACACTTCTATAAATTACAGAAAAATAAGGGACAAAAGGAAAAGTGAAGGTGGAGTAATAAATGTTAAACATTGCACCATAGTCTGAAAACTTTATATTACTAAAAGCGTTTAATGAAAAACTAAAATTATTCTCCTTTTTCAACCCCATTCCTACTTTAGGATCTTTTTGATATAAAGCTCTTAAAACTGTTGCATCATCATACAAGGATGAAACTACAAAGAGAGCTTCCTTTTTTCCTTCATTGTTTCTTAACGAATAGATATCTCCTTTCTTAGCTTTTATAAGAGAAACAGAAGAAAAAGAGGATGAATATATGTAATCTAGCTGTTCTCCTCCCCAATAGAGTTCTTCTTCATAATAGAACAAATTATTCAATTCACTTTGAAACAAAGAAATAGGAGAAGAGAACTCAATACTCTTCTCCTTATAATTAATTAAAAATGAAATATCAGAATCTGTAAGATTAATTTTATCAATAGTAATGTCTATGTCTTTTCTGTTTCCAATTGCCTCAGTAAAGGCTTTTTTTATCATCTCCTCTGTGTCAAAAGAAACACGAGACTTAAAAGTTATAGAGGCAAACAAAGGTATAAACATAAAAAGCAATACAATTAATAAACAAATCTTCTTCATTTAAGCTATTTTTGACTCCAATAATCGACGATACCTAAACAGAGGTTTGCGCTATTATTCATAGCACGAACAGAGATCCATTCTCGCTTAGAATGGAGGTTATGACCACCTGTAAAAAGATTTGGAGCAGCAACACCAGTTTCTGCCAATCTTGCACCATCTGTACCACCTCTTATGATAGCATCTTTAAGAGGTAATCCTAGCTTCTTTGCACTTTCAAAAACGGCCTCTCTTGCCTCTGGAGTTTTCTCGTTGGCCTCAAACATATTTCTGTAAGAAACTTTAGATTTAATATCTACCTTTGCTCCATACATAGATGCAATGGATGATGCAATTGTCTCAACGCATTTAATTCTTCTCTCAAAGTTTTCTTTATCAAAATCTCGAATAAAGACAGAAAGCTTAGCCTCTGTTGATGTGCCACTAAAATTTAATGGACAATAATATCCATAGCGACCATCTGTTGCCTCAGGACTTTCTGCTTGAGGTAATGAAGAAACAATCTGAGAACCTACAGTTACTGCATTTACAAGAACACCTCTCGCATCTCCTAAATGTATTGATGTTCCATGAATTAATATATCAACACTTGCTGCATTAAAGCACTCTGTTTCAACATCTCCTTCAGCAGAACCATCTACAGTATAGCAACAAACACTTTTTAATTTTGAATGAGGGAACTTATCCATTCCAGCACCAGTTTCTTCATCAGGAGTAAAATAAACTTCTATGTTTGGTCTCTTTACTTCAGGATGACGTACTAGGTAAGAAAGCATTTCCATAATTATTGCAACTCCTGCCTTGTCATCAGAACCAAGCAATGTTGTACCATCGCTCGTTATTATTTCCTCACCTTTGTAGAGCAATAAATCTGGATCTGTTGTAGGAGAAAGTACAACTCCATCCTTTAAAATGATATCTTTTCCATCATACTTAGGCCAAATCTGAGCCTTAACTTTGTTACCTAGGCAATCATCTGCAGTATCAACATGGGCCATAAAGCCTATTGTTTTACTTCCCGAATTACCTTTCAAAGTTCCCATAACAACCTTTTCTTCGCCATAATATGTTTCAAGACCAAGTTCTTCTAGTTCCTTCTTTAATTCTTTTAAAAGGACCTCTTGTCCAGGTGTACTAGGACGAACAGTTTCACATAACTCAGGATTAGACATTGTATCGAATTTAGTGTATCTAACAAAACGATTCTTGAGTTCTTCATCAAGCTTAATCATTTAATGCCTCCTTTCTTATTATACCAACAAGGAGGATTAAATGAGAATAAGATAATTATACTCTCCAATTATATTCTTTCAAAAGCTTCTTAGTCCCATCTGTAATATGATAGATAGCAAAAACAAATAGAACTAAAGCTCCTGTTACATAGTTTGTAGATATCGCACTCTGTGTGTTGATAACGCCTTGTGCTAATGCCCAAGCAGCTATTGGCTCTGAAGTTACATTATCTAACCAATTCTTAAATGCTTCTGAGTCTTGTTGCAGATCTTTATCTGACCACTCAAGGATAGTAATAAGAGTTGAGGCAACAACACCGGCAGCAATCGAAACAGCACTTGCAGCAGATACTTTTCCCCAGAACATTACCTTTGGAATGCATGCATAGACTATAGCCGCAGTTAAAAGAACAATTGACTTCACTGTTACACTTCTTAAATCTTTATAGAACTGTTCTTTCTCTCCAGGATTTAAGCCACGAGCAATTCGATTTCCTTCTTCTTTGAACTTTTTTTCAACTTCTCTACTCTTGTTTTCTAGCTCATTGTATTGATCTTTATCTAAAAATCCTTTCGCTTTAGAAAGAACTTCATCAACATCTTCAGCATTTTGTGATAGACAAAGTAACTCCAATAACTCTTTTCCATTTTCTTCTTGATAAAGATTTCTTGTTAATTCTTCACCATCAAGAATTCCATGCGAGTTAAATTCTTCTTCACTGTACTCCCCTTCTTTAATCATAATTGCTCTAACATCACTATAACACTGATTAATTAATCGAGAACTTTCACTAAGAAGCTTTTCTTTCTCAATTTTTTTGTTCGATGCAAGCTGTGGCGAACAAGAAGTTAAGAGCAAAGAGAAAATTAAAAAGTAGCAAACAAGATTCGTAAAAAAACTTTTATTCATTCTTACCTCCAATAAATACTCCAATATGCAGACTTATACGACTTGAAGAAAACTGAGGAATTATTTTCAGTTTTTCTTCTTTAGTATCCTCAGAAGAAAATGTCGACCGAAGAGTATATTTCGGTCTTAGTACAAAATGATTAAATCTAAATTCCCAGCCAACTGAAGCTTCAGAAGAAAAGAAAAAACCTTCCTTAGGAGCATAAAGCCCCCACATGCATCCAATCTTTATAAGAGATACTTCCGCAAAAAGCCCCATATCTTCAATTGGCCATACTCCAACCAGAATTCCGGATTCTAGCGCGTTTAAATTATAATCTTTACTTTTACCATACCTAAATGGGAATGTTAAACGTATATTTTTGATATCAAAACTAAGTTCAGAATCTATTCTTACTCCTTTCAAGAAAAAAGAGTCAGCACTTCTTAAATCAAAAGTAAAAGAAACTGGTACGGCAACAAGTGCAGTTATAGAAAAAATAAATAAAAAAATAGCCACAAATCTCTTCATGACTATATCTAAACAGTTCTTTGTATTTATTTTTGTCTACATTGAGGACAATTTGTAATTATTTTACCCATTCTAGCGTATTCAAGAATTCATCTTTTCTCTTTTTTAAAGCGCTACATACAATCTTTTTTGCATTCTGTGCATCTTTCAAATCTAAGGAAATCCCATAGTGCTTGTCATCAACAAGACCAATAGAATAGCTCTCAATTCCAGAAGTAAAACAAGACCATATAACCTTTACACCGCCAGAAAACCCCTTTCGCTTATAGAAAACAATTTCACTCTTAGTAACAGCTATAGCACCACTAATTATTTCAGTCTCACTTTCATTAATAAGCCCAGCTCTAGCAAAAAAGAAAGATTCTCCATTTCTAGTTTTTGCAATCATTTTTTTAGTTACAAGAATTGCTGTTACATACCACAAACCAAGAACAATGAGCATTATTGGAATCATCCAAATATGTACAACTCCTTTAAATGCAGCAAAATAAGCAAAAACACCAACAATGCACATCAGCACAAATAATAAAGGATCTTTCTTCATTAACTTCTCCTCAAAGAAGAATAACAGAGAATAGAAAATAAAACAATTTCAGGTAAAATGACCATTTTTCAATTTTTGACGTTATGTATATATATCACAAATTTGGAGGTTGATATGAAAAAGTACATTGTTGGACTATTTGTCCTACTTACTCTGTTCTCTTTTATTTCATGTAAAGCAGAACTAGAGACGGCAACGCTTAGAGTTGAAATGGATAGCGAGAGAAGAACTCTCAAGCCAGACGAAAAGGAGATGAGTATCTATGGCTACAAAGTCATTGCTGTTAGTCCTGACGGGAAAGAATCCGATCCTTATTACACCTATTACTCTTACATTAATATCGATGGCCTTAATGTAGGAAAATGGAAAATCAAGGTTTATGGTTTCAACTTTAATAGAAGAGACATCTCTTACGGAGAAGGAGAGATTTCTTTAATTGCAGGAAAGAATGATTTAACTATTGCGCTTGAAAATCTTGTAGGAGAAGGAAACTTAGATCTTAAAATTAAATGGGATAGTGAAACAATTAAGAATGTAAAAACTATACATACTATGTTTAAATCACAGAATGGTAAAGAAATAGTTCTTTCACCATCTACACCTACAGGAGGAGAAAGTTCAATAGTTTACACTAATCTTCCTTCTGGATCGTACACACTACAAATTTCCCTACTAGACCAAAATGGAACAAAGTTATGTGGTTTAACCGAAGCAATTCGTATCACTAATGGCATAACAACAAATGGTGAAATAATCTTCTCTTCTAATACAGATACAACAGGAAGTGCTGAAGTAAAGATATCAGATAAAACATCGCTTCCTGTGGAAGTAAAGATTAATGGAGTTGAGTCATTATTGGAAGCAAACAAAGCTTTTAGTGTAAATATTTCAATCCCTACCAATTCTAAAATTTCCTTAGAAAGTCTAAACACAATTTGGTATCTAGATGGAATTGAGGTTGGACGAGGAAATGAGTTTACATTTACCAATGGAGTTACTGAAGGCTTACACAGATTGGATGTTCTAACAAGCACAGGAGAAAATGGTTCTGTAGGTTCCTCGAGTATTTCATTCCAAGCTGCATCGTCAACAAAAGAAGGAGATCCGTATCAAAAGATTACAATAGAAAATGGAACAACATACTATCTCGGAAATAACGTAGTTGCGCATTTTTTACCTAATAACGATCTCTTGGTTGCAAGTAATCAATATAGAAAACTTCAGCTACTTAGCCCATCATTCTCGTCATGTACGCTAAAAGCAACATATTCATACGAAGAATTAGGATTAGATGGAAATGTTTGTGACTTTATCACATCTGGAGATAAGCTAGACAGTTATTACTCCGTAATTTTCCTCTGCAATGAAACATCTAGTTGTAAGGCAGTTAATCTAATAGTAAGCAAAGACACAATCACATATAACGATGAAGTTACACAATTTGACCCTAATGGTGGAACAAATCGTGCTTGCCACTTTGTCTCAATTGCAGAAGGAGATAACATATTTCTTGCAACAATAGAGAGCACAGACAAGACACGAATGGGCTACATTTACTTTAACATTAACCCTAAAAAAGGTGAGATGATTAATCGGGATGAATGCTATATAGGAGACCCTAATTTAGAGTATGGATATTCAGGTTTTAAAACGCTCTCCTCACTTCCTAATCAAGGCTTCTTTATAGCATCTTCAGGACAAAGAGCAAAGATAATTGAAAGCCACATAAACTCTCAAGGTTATGCATCTATTTCTCAGTATTTCTGTTGGGTAAGTTGGGACGATTTCATTGAGTACTACAACAAAGGAAAATTCAAAAAAGAATTTGATGATGCAAAGAGTTGTGGCTTCTTAACTCGAGACGGTAAATATGCATTCGTACTTTCAACAGAAGGCATCTACTACTATAAAGACAGTACAGATATAAATGAGGACTATCAACTATATAGCACCGAGGAATTTGAGAAAGGAACTGTTGTAGATATAGCAATGTGTAGAGATGTTAAGTATGGCTACAGAATAGACAACAAAAACAAGAAACTATACACACTTACGCCTAGTTTAAAAGATGGAGATTATTATCTCGAACCATCATCATCCATAGAACTTGATAATAGCGATAGTGACACAATAGAGATTTCTCCTAATGGATCTTGTCTTGCTTTATATAATAAGAAAGATAGCTACACTCTTACTATCATCAAAACAAGTAGATGACAATAGCCAGGGGATTCCCTGGCTATTAATTAGTAAGACATACAAAATGTATAACTACTTACATATCAAATAAATATTCACGAATGATTACTCTTTATCTTTTCCCCTCATAAAAGAAAATAAGTACTGCTGACAAAGTGCCGGATAAGGTTTAAAGTACGATATATCCACATTAGGATAATAGGTATTTAAGCACTGTCTCATCCACGTATCTATAGGAAAGCCTTCTCGTCTACCATAGCCAAAAATAAGAATGCAAGAAGCGACTTTTGGACCTATTCCTTTTACCTCTTGCAGTCTATTAAATGCATCATTATAGTTAAGTGTCTTTATCTCTTCAAAGAGATCTTTGTTCTCAATTGCACTCAAGATAAAAGGAGCGCGAAAGCCAACACCAAGTGCTCTTAAATCTTCCTCTTTTACACCTTTAAAATCTTCAGGAGTTGGGAAAGAATAATAGCCTGGTTCTATTTCTTTTCCATATGCAGAAGAGAGCGTATTGTATAGCTTGGTAATTCGTTTAATGTTGTTATTTTGAGAAAGAATAAAAGAAATAACAGTTGTCCATTCATCTTGTTTTAGTATTCGTAATAGGCCAACTTGCTCAACAGCTTTCTTTAATACTTCATCCTTTTGTTTAATTATTTCTCGAGCTTTTTCATAATCGAAATCAAGATCAAAATATCGCCTTAAATATGGATCATCTTTAGCATCATCTATCGTCCTTATCCTATAAACTTTGTTATTCAATGCAGCAGAAAAAACACCATTTTCTTCTCGCCAAGAAAAGCTCTGTCCACCTAATAAAATTTCTCTTAAGTTTTCTGTCATAGCTCAATTATAGTTACAATAGAGACTAATAGCAAAATGATCAGAAAATCCAGATTCTGTTGATATATCATACTTCAGAGGTAAGCCTGCAGAATCTGAACAAAGAGAGCTATTAATTATACGAAAAGAATCGTACTCAATCCCTTTTCCATCAAAAAATGCAGAAGAAAGAAGAGCATTATCATAACTATACCAAGCTCCCAAATAGTAATATGTGCCATTTTCTATTGGTTTTGCATAATCTAAAAATGGAGTAAACATAACTCCGCTATATGCTCTTCTTCCATCTCCAGTGAGTTTTATTGCAACATTAGAAGAATCTCTTTCGTCTCCCATTTCACCTTTGTTTGAGAAAACATCACAATTAAAGTCACCAATTACAACTACGTTTTCGCCCTCTTTTTCTTCAATAATTGAGGCTACAAGTTTTGCTTCCTCCATTCGCTCTATATCATTACTCTCAGTTAATTGGCTTTTAAAATGGAGAGCTAATACTGTAACCATTTCATCATTATAAAAGAATGAAAGCTCAAGAATATATCGTGATGATGTTGTTTTATGAAGGCTATAGGAGCTTGGCTTTATCCTACTAATAAAACCAACAGATAGTTCACCAACCTTTTCTTGCGCAAGGCCGTAGTAAAGATATCCCATACCACTTAGCCCACCTTCAAGAAGATCAATTAAAACATTGTTACTCTCTATCTCCTCCAAGAAGAGAATATCACTATCGGAAAGCACTGTAGAAATGTAATGAACATAGCTTTTAATTCGCTTTTCATACTTTGCTCTTGTGTAACCTTTCGCTTGTGAAAATGATGGATATTCAGTACTGTTTTCTACACCGTCAAAAAAGCAATATGTATTCCAACTAGATATAACAAGCCTTTTGTCTTCCACATTTGGAGAACAAGACGAGAGTAATAATAAAAAAAGAAAGAATAGTAACTTAATCATATTAATATAAGCACTATTCTTTCAAAATATGTCAAAGAAACTTAGAAATCTCTTCTATTTTCAACAATCTTTCCAACAATACCATAGTTAAGAGCCTCTTCAGCTGTTAACCAATAATCTCTTTCTGTATCGTTAGAAACACTTTCCACGCTTCTGCCTGTAGATGTAGCAATTATGCTATCAAGCTTGTATCTTAATGTTTCAAGCTTTTTTGCATATATGTCTAAGTCGATTGCAGTTCCCTTTAACTGTGATAATGGCTGATGAATGAGATATGTTGAGTTAGGAAATGCAAATCTCTTCTCTTTATCTACAGCTAAATAGATAAGCGCTGCAGCACTTGCAACAAGACCCATTCCCACTACAGTAACTGGAGACTTAACAAATCTAATCATGTCATAGATTGCAAAGCCTGAATCTACATCGCCACCAGGTGAGTTAATATATACTGTAATAGGGTCGTTATTCTCACTGTCTAAAACCAACATTCTCTGAGCAAAGTCATCTGCTCTATCCTTATTTATTTCACCACTTATCATGACAGAACGAGTCTTCATGAGTTTATCTAGAAGTGAACTATCTGCTACTGTCTTCTTTTCTTCGTCCATGACTAAATAATAACTCAATTTTCTATATTTGTGAAATAAGCTTCTTTTCTTATTAAGAGTGGAAATTTTCTACCTCTTAATAGATAATGAGGCCATGAAAAGTGCAACAGTATCTGTAATAGGAAGACCAAGTAGTGGAAAGTCCACTTTAGTTAATACAATTTGTGAGATGAAGGTCTCAATAACGAGCGCGACACCACAAACAACAAGAAATAAAATAAGAGGTATATATACAGACCAAAGAGGACAGCTCGTCTTTACAGACACTCCAGGCTATCATATTTCAGATAAAACTATTAATAAAAGAATGCAAGATGTAACAATATCTGCCCTAAAAGATAGCGATTTAATCTTGTATGTTATTGATGGCAAGCGACAAGCAAAAACAGAAGAAGAGATGATTGCTAACATGATCAAAGCGTCACGTGTACCAACTGTCGCTGTCATAAATAAAAGTGATATTCTTTCAGAAAATAATATTAAAGAGGCGAAAGCCTTCCTTTCTAGCGTTCTTCCAAAAGTTGAGAGCTTTGTTGCCTCTGCAAAGAATGATGAGGGAATAGATGAAGTACTAATTGCACTCTTCAAGTTAGCTAAAGAAGGTGAGCTATTATATGATGAAAGCCAATATACTGACCAAGATCTAGAGTTCCGCATAAGTGAAATAATCAGGGAAAAGACAATCTCTAATCTTTCAGATGAATTGCCTCATGTAATATATGTTGAGGTATCAGACTTAGAATATGACGAAGAAAAAAATGAAGTTTGGATAAGAGCATTTATCAACGTAGAAAGAGATGGTCAAAAAGGCTTCATCGTTGGTAAAGGCGGAAGCAACATAAAGCGAATTGGAACGGAAGCAAGGAAAGAGATTAAATTAATATTTCCATCTTCTACTGTCAGATTAGATTTGCAAGTCAAAACAGCAGAAAAGTGGCGTCAGAACTCCATTATTCTAGATAAAGTCTTTAAAAATTAAAGGTATTTTAGATGCCGGAACTACCAGAAGTAGAATCTGTTAAACGAGTTCTTTCGCCACAACTTATAAATAGAACTATAGTGGCGGTTGAAGTCTTTAAATCTAAAATAATTGCTACAGACCTTTCCTCTTTTCTAAACGATTTAAATAGTAAAGAGATTGTCAGTGTTGAAAGAAGAGGAAAGTTTTTAATTATTACATTAAATACGCTAGATAAAATCTTTATCCACTTAAGGATGACAGGATGTCTCTTAGTAGCACCCAAAACCTATCCTAAAGAAAAACATACTCATGTTATTATCTCTCTCGATAACAATACAGAACTACGTTATATAGACAGCAGAGCTTTTGGCAAGTTTTGGCTTATTAAGAATGGAGAAAGCGAAGAAACAACAGGAGTAACAAAGCTTGGTCTAGAACCATTGAAAGATGAAATAACACCAGATTATTTAAAGAGCAAACTTAAAAACAAAAATGTAGCTATAAAAACAGCACTCCTTGACCAAGGAGTTATTGCTGGTATAGGCAATATATATTCAGATGAAATACTCCATAAAGCGAAAATAAATCCAGAGACAAAATGCAATGCTTTAAATGATAACGAATGGGCTATTCTCTCTTCTACAATTGAAGATACGCTTTACTTCTTTGTTGAAAAAAACAACATAACAAAAGAAGAATACCTACTAGGAAAAGGAAAGAAATATAAGAATACCCCATTTATAAGAATATATGGACACGCTGGGTCAACCTGCCCCACCTGTTTAGCAATTCTTGAGTCAACTAGAATTAATGGACGAAGTAGTGTCTACTGTCCAAAATGCCAAAAGAAAAAGGCAAAATAGAGGAAATCTCTTCTACTTTGCCCTTCTTTATAAGCCTTTGAGCTTAATATCTTTTTAGAATAGGAACGATAGTTTCTGAGCCACAAGCTTTAACAAAGCCAGCGAGTTTAGGGCCCTTTTCTTTTCCAATAAGAACTGTATAGATAACTCTGAAGAAATCTGCATTCTCCAATCCATTATCACTTGCAGCTTGATAAATATAGTTAGAGAATTCTCTCTCATCCATCTTGTCTAAATAGTTTTCAACATAGCCACAGAAATCTCTAATAGCCTTTCTTTCATTTTCATTAGCTAGATAAAGAGCATCATTTTCAGTTTGAAGAGAGAACTTAAACTCTTCTGGAGCATAGTCACGTAGCCAAGCCTTAGCACATTCAATTCTAACTCTAAGTCTTTCTTTCTGACTCTCTGTTGCATCACTAAGTCTACTTAATACCTTCTCTGTATCGCCTGAATAGATTTGTACATAATTACATAGATGTCTAAAAGGAATTTGATAGCCTGGTTCTGTCGGAATAGCCTTGTCAGAAACCTGGCTTAGCTCATAGATTCTCTTTTCTTTCTCTCTTCTCTGTTCTTTTACAGGAAGAAGACCAAAGTATATTCTTTCGCAATTGTCATAGTCTTCATAAATCTTTAATACATCAAGATCAAATGAAATAGCAAACTCACTCTGTGGCTTCGTTCCAACAAAGAGGTAACGAACAATTTCAGGAGGATAGATTGCAAGAACATCATATAAGTCAGCAACCTCACCACCAGAGGAAGAAATCTTTCCCCCCATTCCCTTTAGTCTGACAAAGTCATAGCGCATTGTGACAGGAGCTTCGCCACCAAATACCTTAACAACGCTCTTAGCTGTATCGTAGCTACCACCTTCAGTTAGGTGATCCTTTCCACCTGGTTCAAAATCAACACCTTCCTTAACCCATCTCATAGGCCAATCAACACGCCATGGCAACTTTGTATTAGGTGTTGTTCTTATATCGATAGTCTCTGTTTTATTTAATTCATCATCTCTGTATGTCAAACCATACTCACCATCCCAAGAAAGGACAGTTGTATTATCTCTATCAGTGAAAGAAGAGAAGACAGAAACAGGCCACCAATTCTCTTCAAGAGGCTCTGTTCTGTACTCATTAAGAATAGCTCTTATCTCATCTCTATGTTCAAGAGCCGTCTTAATATCTTCAGCATACTTATTTGTTCTATAGTTATTTGCCTGATACAAATACTCAGGGAATACACCAACGGTAGGAAGAATACGCTCAACATCAACCTCGTTCCCTCTAGCATAGTTCTCTGCTCTATGCTTTGTATCTGGGACAAGAGTAATTGGTTTACGTAAGTATTCTTTTAGCAGCTCTGGTTCTGGCATGTTTTTAGGAACTTTTCTAAAGACATCATAATCATCCCAAGAGTAGATAAAACGAACATTCTTTCCTCTCTCTCTAAGACATCTTACAACAAGTTCAACTGTAATTATTTCTCTAAAGTTTCCAATATGAACTGTTCCAGAAGGAGTAATACCACTAGCACAGGTATACTTATCTTTCTCACCCTTCTCACGAATAATCTTATCTGCCATTATATCTGCCCAATGGGCATTCTGATTATTATTACCACTCATAAAAATATTATGTCAGAGAGAACCTCTTTATTCAACATAAGATAGTAGTGTGGACTTTTGCTTTTTTGGCTTTTATACTTCAGTTGTGAAAAAAATTATTTTTTTATTATTATCATTTTTTATTTTACTTACGTCACTCTCTGCTGAAACTGCATTTTGGCTTGGAGAGAGCTCTATTCACGATAATTGGACGAATGAAGAAGAAATTGCATTTTCTGATAAATATAGTCCTAATTCTCTCTTAGCGCTTAATAATGGAGAAAACAGTACCTCTGTTAAGGTTTTAGGTCCTTTACCAAAAACAGAAAAAGACAGAGAGCTTGGTTTAACTAAAAAAGTCCTAAATGAATTAGGGCTTTGGGGCATAGGTGATAGTGATATTGAAATTGATCTACTAAAGGGCTCACTAGTTGAACTAGAAGAAACAGAAAAAAAAGAAAAAAGCGGTTGGTACAGCTTAACACTTTCACCGATAGAATTAAAAACGGCAACTAAAGTGTATAAAACACTTGTAACAAATGGTTTTAAAACAGAAGTTATCTATTCAGATTCTGCAGTTATGTTTAAGCTTCTGTATATCGTCGAATACGAAAAAGAAGAAAAAATAAGCTTAATTGAAAAGCTTGGCCTCTTCGTCGACAAAGAAGAAGAGAGCCCAAACCCATACCTATAGGAGGTTATCAATGCTCACAGATATCTTTAAAAAAAGCACATCACTCTTTCTTGATAATGCAGATACTGTCCTGAGAGGACAAGAAAACAGACAAAGAGCTGCCGCATTATTAAACGGTAGTCTTGTTACAAATGTTAGAGCTGAGACAAAAGGAGTATCTGCGCTCGTTTACAAGAATGGTTCCTACGGTTTTGCTTCAACTATTGATTATTCAAAGGAGGGAGCAGCTCTGGTACTTAATGAAGCCAAAAATAATGCTCTTTTTTTAAATAGCAAGGAACCAAGAAATTTTCGCCCTTTCAGAAAAGAAGAAAAGTCTAATATTGAAACTGAGAGAAAAATTATCGATTGCACCCAAAAAGAGATAATAGATAGACTTAAAGAGATCGACTCTTACATTGCAAAGAAATATCCTTCTCTTTCTTCACGCTCTATCATCTATAAAGAAGATAGCCAAGATAAGATTATCTATACATCAAGTGCTTCTAACGGCCATGTTATCAACCCACGTTGTTTTATCTATGTATCTCTGACAGCAACAACCGATAGAGGAGAACCTGTTAGGTTAACAGATGTATATGGAGGCAAAGGTTCTCTCTACAATTATTTTGCAGGCATTAGATGGCTATTTCCTCTCATTGATGATCTATATCTTCGCCTTATGGCAAAACGAGAAGGTATTTATGCTGAAGCAGGAGAAAAAACTGTAATCTTGGGAGGTCTTCTTGCGGGAATGCTAGCACATGAAGCAGTCGGCCACACAGTAGAAGCTGACCTAGTAAGAGGAGGTAGCGTTGCTTCAAGTCTATTAAACAAAGAGGTGGCTTCCCCTCTTGTTAATCTTGTTGATTTTGCTCACACAGCTTTCGGACATTCTGTTCCACTTCCTATCGCACTTGATGATGAAGGTATAGTCGCTGAAGATGCTGTTCTAATTAGAGATGGTATTCTTGTTGGCTATATGAACAATAGAGAAAGTGCAGAACATTACGGAGTAAAGCCACAAGGTAATGCAAGAGCTTGGAGTTACAGTGATGAGCCAATAATTAGAATGCGTAATACAGCAATTCTTCCTGGTAAAGATACACTTGAAGACATGATCAGTTCCATCGATGATGGTTACTATTTTATTGACACAAATAACGGACAAGCAGATTTAACTGGAGAATTCATGTTTGGAACAACAATGGGTTATGAGATAAAGAAGGGAAAGCTTGGTAAAGCAATATTAGATACAACAGTATCTGGCATTGCATTTAGTATGCTTAAAACTGTAGATATGATCTCAGATAAAGTAGAATGGTCTGCTGCCGGAATGTGTGGAAAGAAGCAAATGATACCTGTTGGTCTTGGTGGCCCTGCCCTAAGATGTCGCATTATGGTTGGAGGGAGATAATAAGATGAAAGAATTAAATAAAACAGCAACGACCATAGAAGAAAAACTAAAAAAAGAAAACGTTATAAAATTTGCATATACAATTTCTGATAACAAAAAAGAAGAATTTACAGCTCAAAATGGAGAGTTTTCTCTTTTAAGAACAGTTTTTTCATCCATTTTCTCTCTTACAGTTTTTTTAGATGAAAGAGTTGGAACAAAGGTTGGAAATGATCTAACGGAAGAAGGAATTGAGAAAACAATCAAAGAAGCAATAGATGCAGCCTCTTCATCTGATAAAGATAGTGCATATGATATAGCAGAAAAGGAAGATGACATAAAGCTCGACAGAGGTGACACTGACTTATCTAACGAACTATTCTTTTCTCGCATTAAAGAACTTCTTCTAACAGTAAAAGAGAACTATCCTTTAGTTCACATAATGGATACTGTCGGAGAGCATATCCACTACAATAGCCTTTATAAAAACTCTAATGGAACAACTGAAGAGACTACGGGTGGCTCTTTCTCTTTCTATATTGGTTTCTCTGCTCATGATAATGGCGAAGGAACAGGAATGAACTACTCAGGCTTTACAACAAAGAAATTAGATAAGCCTTTTATTGAGCTTGGTTCTATAAAGAGTGACTTGGAAAGTTCTGTCAACAGTCTCCAAAAAGCTTTCGTAAAAGAAAAATTTACAGGAGACTTAATCTTTACTCCAAGTTGTTTCGGCAACTTTGTCTCATTTCTTTTAGAAGATATTTCAAATAGATCTATTCTTAATGGCACAAGTATTTGGAAAGATAAAATAGGTTCTGTTGTTGCTGATGAAAAGCTTACTATTACACTTAAGTCCTCTGACGAGAGAATTGTAGATGGAGAGCTTATAACATCTGACGGCTTTAAGACAGAAGATGTTCCAATTATTGAAAATGGTATTTTAAAAAACCTTATTATCAATCTATATACGGCAAATAAAACTGGAAGAAAGCCTACAAAAAATACAAGCTCTAATCTTGTTATTACTCCTGGTGATAGTCAATTAGAAGATATGATTGAGGACACAGAGAAAGGCTTAATAATTGGAGGTTTTTCTGGTGGACAACCTTCTATTAATGGAGATTTCTCTGGAGTTGCTAAAAACAGTTTTCTTATCGAAAATGGTAAGATTGTAGGAGCTGTTAGTGAAACAATGGTTAATGGCAATTTGATAGAGATGGTTAAAGAAATTAGAGCAATATCTAAAGAATACATTACTGATGGCTCAGCTGTAATACCATATGTTGCTGTTAGAGGAATAGTTATATCTAGCAAATAAAATAAGGGGCTGCGACAAACAGCCCCTATATTTCTTTGCTATTTCATATATACTCTTTCGTCAAACAAATTTTCACTCTTTGCAACGATAGCACTAACAACTACATCACCCAGGCAATTACTCATAGTTCTAAGCATACCTAAAACAGGATCAATGCCCATAACAAGGCCTATCGCTTCAACTGGCACATTAAGTTGTGTAAGGAGAACAGAGAGACAGACAAGTCCAGCTCCTGAAACACCAGGAGCTCCAATAGACAACATGACAATTGATGCTACAATTGGCAATAGACTTGATAGAGAAATCTCTATGCCATAGAGTTTTGCCAAAGAGAGAGCAATTACGCCAAGATAAACACATGTTCCATCCATATTCATAGTTGCACCTAAAGGAAGTGATAATGAGTACACTCTAGGCGAAATCCCAAGTTTCTTTTCACATGTACTCATATTTAATGGAAGAGCAGCATTGCTCGAAGCAGTGCTAGCAACTTGAAGCATAACTGAGCTATATTTTCTTAAAAAAGGAATTGGATTGAGTCTTGCAAAAACAAGAAGAAGCAAAAGATAAAAAAGCATCATTACTATCAAGCCAAGAATAAATAGTGCACAAATCTTTATTACAGGTAAAAGAGTATTTATTCCTGTTGTCAGAATAAGAGATAATATAGAACAAAACACTGCAATGGGCATAAATTTTATTAAAAGTGTGGTTATTTTCAAAAATAAATCATTAGCCCCGCAAAAGAAATTATTAACAGATTTTGCTCTAGAGCCCAACATGCTCGTTGCTATTCCACAAAGAATAGCAAGGAAAATGAGTTGCAACATATTACTTTCAAAAAAAGGGGCAATGAAGTTATTAGGTATAATTGATACAACCATATCTTTTATCGATATATGAACATTTTGCGCTACTACATTACTAGCAGTAGAAGCCCCCTCTATAAGGGTTTGAGGAGAGATCTTTATAGAAATACCAATGGCTATCCCAACTAATGAAGCAATAACTGTCGTAATGAGATATAACGCAATAATCTTTCCACCTATTTTTCCTATCTCAGATAGATTTCCAAATTGACTAAAAGCTGAGATTATTGAGAAAAAAACTACAGGAGCAACAACCATCTTCAAGCTATTCATAAACATAGTCTTAATTGGCGAGAAGATGTTAGAGTTAAGAATCTCTGTAACACCACTAGGACAAATAATTTTCATTATTAATCCTGTTATAATTGCGGCTATCAATGCCCCTAGGGTGTAATAAAGCTGTCTCTTATTAGAACGAACCACTGTCATACGAACAGAATTGGTATTAGCTTGATTATGGTATTTTAGATCAGAAGCAAAAGAGCGAATAATCATACCTCTTATTGCATTTTCAACATCATTATCCATTTCATCGACATTAATTTCAGAGCCAAACTCCAAACTTCGAGAAAAATCATAAGAATTACCCGGCACTGAAATCTCAACTATTACTTCACCTAGCCATCTACGCACTTTTACAGTCATATATTTTGCGTCTTTATTGCTGTGAGAAATGAGGCTAGTCATAACTTCCTCACAAAGTAACCGTGCCTTAGTTTTTTCTTTTTTTTCCAATCGTATTTTATCGAGTTGAACATCAATAAAATCCAATGCTTTTTCCATACCAGAAAAATCTATAGACTCTTTTATTAACATATTGCACCCTCTTCTTTGTAATGAACAATTTTATGATAAAAGAGATTTTAGGCAGTATCTAATAGCATATTTGGACTCAATGATTTCGAAATTGGTTGTGTTAACCTAATGCAAAAGCATAAGTGAATCTTCAATAGTTGTTATTTTAAGCTTCTCATCTACTAATTGAGTCTTTATTGGTTCTTCTAATAATTCGGCTGTTGAAACAGGATAATTTCGTTCATTATTACTTCTTAACAAATATGTTAGCCCCAAACTTAAATAATTAGTTTTCTTTTCAATAATAGAGGCCTCTTTCTCAAACACATTCATTTTTCTAAGACTTTTTACTAGACCATCAGACATCTTCTTTAAATATGTTGGTTGATAGTATCCTCCAAAAACAGAAAAGTCACGAAGAAAATAGATCTCTAAGAAAGATAAAAATAATCCAGGAAGCAACACACCCTCATCTATTTTTTCTTCAAGTGATTCTCGTTGAAAAAAAATAACAACCTCTTCTCTTAAAGAGTTTTCTCCAATTAAAACTAACTCTCCATTCTTTTCTTTTAGATGAAGGGGAAATAGTATTGCAGAGCTATCTAAAGCCCAAAAGAAATGTGTACCTCCCCCACAATCTGTCCAACAACCAGAAACACCGTCAAGATTCGCTAATAGCAATGACCTTAACTCTTTATTAAAAAGAATATTATACAAGATGCCATCCTCATATTGTATATCCCTCAAAAAGAGTCGAGAAGCAATAGTTTCAAGAGGCATCCACAAATACATTGGCTCTCTATCTAAAAAATACTTTTGTGAAAGTAAGGCATTAACAACAGTTGTTTGATCTTTGAGAGAATCATATTTTAAGACATCATCAGATAAAAAAACTTCATCACAAAGATTAAGTAGAGTATCTCCCATACCTTTAGAAATTGTTTTTAGTAATACTTCTTTCCCTATTCTTTCTTTGGCTCTATTAATCATTTCATTATTAATACCATATAAGGCAGCAACACATTGACGTTTTAGCTTCCAATGATATAAAGGAAGACGAAAAGATTCTTGAGGAGATAAAGTATCATATATTAGCATCCCTCTAGGATAAACAGTATTTGTAAGATTAACGTTTGATGCGGCAAAAAAAGGAACAACAGAAGATTCTTCACCATGTATTCTTAACCAAGAATCATACAAAATAGTCTCTTGGACAGTCATAAATTCAGATGCAAAGTGATGATGATTAGATGTCGATAGGCATCGATTAACTTGAATAATACGAGAAGCTTCCTCTGCTTTTTCGTCGCCAAAGAAAGGCGTGAAATAAGAACGTACTTCTTCTAGTAAATCACTTGATGGCATGATAGAAGGAAGGGAAAAATGGCGTATTTTCCTCAAATAATCACTAATTGTTGTCCCTCCCCCCTTCTCAATTAGCTCTCCAATTGCAGGATACTTTTGAGAGAGCAATAAAACATATTCATTCATCTTTTCTCTCCTCTAAGTTAACAGAGAGGACAGTGTTATTCATATTCAGAATTCGGGTATATGCTTTTTGATTTGTAAGCTTATCTAATAGATTAATATTGTTTAATCGAAGAATATCTTCTTCATCAACAAAGGTAAGTGGATTGAAGGGAGAACCATTATCTCTTATGCGAACAACAATATTGCCATTCTCTAAAAATAGACATATATCAATCGTATCTATCTTACTATTATGGTTGATGATATATAAAACAACTTCTTCAAATGCAAGAGCTAAAAAAGTTCCTTTCTTACGTGAAATTCCGTTTTTACTACAAAAGCTTTCAATCTCTTGGTGAACATTATCTACATCCTCAATTTTACCTTTTATAGAAAAAGTATGACATTCTGGTGCAACAAATTTTTTCATATCGAGAATCGCTATATTCTTGTATCGTCTTTTCTCATAAATTAAAGTGCATAAGAGAGAAAAGAACTCAACAAGTAAGCACCATATAGCTACTACGATAAGGCTAGCAAAGCTTACTTTTGTTATAAAAAAAGCAGCAATCAAGAGCAAAAATATTCTAAATACCATGTTTTGCAAAAAGAGCAACAAAACAGATAAGTTTTGTCTTTCAATACTTGGATAAATGCGAGAAAGAAGATCATTAAGCCAAAAGAAAGGAAGACTAAGAAGCATAATTCGGAATGCCAAAACAGTTCCATCTAATGGTTCTATCCCATATGAAAGGAGAAATTGCTTAGAAAAAAGGACCAATGCTACTCCTATTATGGCAACCATTAGATAAGTGTACTTCAGTAAAAGCGATGTCATCTTTCTAAAGCCGAAAAAATCTCTTTCGCCATAGAGCATGCTTCCCAATGAAGAAATTGTTTGTAAAGCCCCACCTGCAAATATCTTTAAAATGAACTTTAATCTGCCGTAAAGAGCATAGAGAGCAACGCCAATATTGCCTGTAAAATACATTAATAGAAGGTTAACTATTAAACCTGATATTATCCTACTAACCTTATCTACTGCAAATGATGTGCAAGATTTAAAGAGTTCAACTAAATCATTTTTTAATCCTTTAAATGCAAAAGAAAAATGGAAGGTTCTACTCTTTGAAAATAGATATGGCATACATACTACTATTCCCATAGCATTGCCAACTAGAGATGCTAGCGATGCACCTGCAACACCCATCGAGAGCACTTTCATGAAGACTATATCTAAGATAACATTCACTATATTTGCTGTTACTATTGATTTCATAGCTAGACTTGAATGATTATCTAAGACAGCAAATTCAGACAAAACAAGCTCAAGTCCAACAAATGGAGATGATAATAGGACAAAGAAAGCATAACGAGATACCTCGCCTGAAATTTGTCCGTTATTAGTTAAAACTCTACCCCATAGATTACAAAATGGAAGCAATATCCAACAAAAAAGGCTACCAATAAGCGTTAAAATGAATGATAAAGTGAATACTTGATTAGCCCTATCATGTTGCCTTTTTCCAAGTAGAATTGAAGCAAGAATTGGCCCACCAGATGAGATAACAAAACCAGGAAACTCAGCTAAGTCAATAAAACTATCGCATAGCCCCGCTGCTGCAACAGCATCCGCGCCTAGAAGCCACCCGATGAGCATAAAGTCTATAACAAGCACAAGGTACGAAGATGCAGTTACAACTGTACCGACGCCAAAGAATTCTCTAGTCTTATTGCGAATGATTATCTCATTTCTTTGGTATGAGTAATCCATTTATTTATTCTCCTTGATATAATCCTTAATTTCTGGATATCTTCTTTTATAGAAATAGAGCATCTCATCTGTGACATAGCCAGAATTAACATCACAAATAGCATCTTCCAATAATTGAAAGCCTTTGTTTAGATGCTCTATGCTAATCGAAAATGGAGGCTGTATTCTAAGGGTGTTGCCACCTACAGTAATAAGTAACAAACCTTTTTCATAGCATCTAAAAGCAATTTTAAAGGCAGAAAGCCTGTCTCTATTCCCTTCTTCATCAAAGATCTGAATGCCATATGAAAAGCCTTCACCAACTATTTTTATTCTTCCTTTCATTTTGCTTTTACTGACAAGATTTTTTTGAAGTGATGAAAGAAGCTCAATCTTGTTTTTCAGCATATTTTTAAATTCTTTTGAACACATGTAATCGAACTGTGCAATACCAGTAGCACATGCGAGCTGATAGCCAGCGATAGTAGATGCACAAAGCTCAGCATTGAGACTCTCCATAATCTCACTTCTTGCCATAAAAGCACCTAGGGGCAAACCTGCCCCAAGACTCTTTCCCAAAACAATTCCATCAGGAATTACATTATAGTGTTCAATACTAAACCAAGAACCGCTTCTAAAGAAACCTTGTTGAACCTCGTCCGAGATAAAGAGAATCCCATGCTTCTTACATAAGAGATATAATTGCCGAATAAACTCTTTTTTTGCTGGCCTTAAACCACCATCTCCCTGTATTGGTTCAATAAAGACGGCAGCAACATCTTTTGGGTTAAGACCATTTTTAAAGGCTTCTTCAATTTCAGCGAGGTAGTTATTATCTTTTATATCAGGATCATCTTCATAGAAATAACTAAAAATATGAATGTTTTTAAGTATTGGAAAATTTCCCCTATCCATATCAGATATATTTGAAGAAGCATATGTATTACCATGAAAAGAATTTTTGAAACTAATAATCTCATTGCGTTTGGTATATGCTTTAGCAAAATTAAAGGCCATATCTATGGCACTAGAACCGCAAAGAGTAAAAAGTATTTTGCTAGGAATTTTACCTGGGTATATAGAAGCAAGTCTCTCTGCATATTCAACCATAGGTTGGTTTAGAGAATAGCAAGTACAATATTGAGTGCATTTTTCAACTTGTTTTTTAATAGCCTCGCTAATAGTTGGATGCGCGCCACCTAAATTCAGAGAAGATGCACTTGAAAGAAAATCAATGTAACTTCTGCCATCAACATCTATAACAGTATCACCATTAACAGAATCCACAACAAGAGGAAAGTATAATAGATGTTGCCCAGGAGCAATTAACTCCGAGTCTTTCTGGAAAATATAACTGCTTTTTCTTTTATCCACTCTATAGTGCCCACTTATTTAAATAAGTGAATGATAACATAGTGAATTTTTAAATTTTCAGTGAAGGTGAAATTGGTCAATAAAATTACGAAATTGGTTAGTTTGTGTTGAGAATGACACAGACAGTACAAATAGAGTTTTCAACCTTATAATTAACTATTCCATTGTATCGATTAGCAGAATAAATAATGCTGTCTATGCCAACAGAGCGAGTAACTGGCAAGCCATTCTCTAATTTTAGATTAGATTTACACCCATTACTTACAGTAATTACAGTTTTAGTGCCAAGAGTTCTAATGTAGGTTTGAATGGGTACTGTTGTCATTATCTCAATTGAGGCATTAAGAGCATTCTCAAGAAGATTGGCCAAAATTGCAACAAAGTCAGTGTCAGCAATTTCTGTCTCAGATGGAGTATCTGCTTGGGCAAAAAATCCAATTTGGGCCTCTTTAGCCTTATGGGCATAAGATGAAAGAATACAATTAACCATAATATTAAGAGAGTAAAGAGAAAATGTATCCTCTTTCCTTTTTTCTCCAAGATAGTTCAAAATAGCTTCCGTATTATTTTCTCTTGCCATACTAGCTATTTGTTCATCATGGTGACGAATATCATGTCTAAGTCGACGATTTTCTTCCTCTGTTTTTCTTGCGTTTTCTATATAGGAGAGCAAATAATCAATGTTTTGCTTTACAAGCTCATCCCTAGATTCTTTCTTCATATAGTATATATTGCTAATACAAAGTACATTTGCAGCAATAAATGTAAGAACAATTAGTAAAAAAAGCACTAGTGTATCTAAATCTATTTCCAGCTGTATTTTTATTTTTGTTAATAAAATAACAAAAACGAAGAAATAGAGTACGGAGACGCCGCACATTGAACGCCAATTCTTGGAGCGAAAGCCACTAACCTCTTTTATTAATGGACGGCCATACTTTCTATACAAGAAAAGAAGAGGCAAACATATTAATATATTTATTAAACTACGTATAATGTAGATAGTAGCCATTGGCATATTAAAAAAGAAGAACCTACATACGTAAGTAGCAATAGTCCAGGAAATACAGAAGATAGAGCCATAGGACAGCCACAAATAACACTTTTTCCAAAAGCCATCTGCAGATGCATATATGAACGTTGCCCAATAATATAAATAAGAAACCATCAAGGAAACTGGAAGTCTGGCTGACTCAGGTAAAAAGCTGTAACACAGTATTAAATCAAAAAAAAGCACTACTCCCGCTAGACACCAAAGGAAGGCTGTTTTTTTCAAAGAAAATCTTCTCTCTTCCATTAATAATGCCGCAGATAGATGAACAGCAAATAGTGATAATACAATAATGAAGGTAACTACGATAACTCTTATCATCGCTTTGCCTCATTTATGTAGTATGAAAAGAACTCTTCTTTAATTTGAGAGCGCAATCGTCGTGGCACAGGGATAATTGAGCCATTTTCCATAATCAAATTTACCCCTGTAAAATTGGAAGCATGGCTTAAATTTATAATAAAAGAGGCGCCACATGTCACAAAGCTACTATAGCCCAAGAGACTTTCCTTGATTTCTTCAAACGATAGCCATGTAACCAAGCTTTTTCCAGATGATAAGAAGAAGACTCTGCGCTTATCTCTTGTTTCTACATATAAAATTTCTTCTATAGCTATACGATGAATTTTTCCTTCAGAAGAAACAAGAATCCAAGCTTTACTCTTTCTAGAAGAAATAACTCTATCTAAGGAAGCATTAAATCTTTCTTGAGTAAATGGTTTTTGAATATAATCTGCAACATGCAGAGAAAATGCATCTACTGCATAATCAGAACTAGTAGTAAGAAAGATAATATCTACACTAGGGCTAAGGTTAGTTATTTCATGAGCTAGCTCAGTTCCTAACATCCCCGGCATACAAATATCTAATAGAAGAATATCTGAGCCACCTGTTTTTTCAAAGGACTCTAATGTGTCAAAAGCAGAAGAAAAGACACTGCTTTCAATATAAAGTTCAGGGTGCTGTGCCATATAGACTTTAAGATTATCGAAAATCTTTTTTCGTTCTATAGCATCATCATCACAAATAGATATCTTGAGCATCCCCTTTCCCTTATAAAAGCACAGATAGTTAACTACCTTACCAAAGCTAAATTATATCACAATAAAAATGGACAAAAGATATAAACTTATATCCTTTTCTTTAGAAATCTAAGAAGAAAGTAACGTTAGTTGTTATTCTTCCGCTCTGTGTATACTTTTCTCTATCAACAAGTAGATAGTTAACTTCATATCCAAGATCGATGAAATCGAAGAATGACATCTCTAACTGCGCACCAACAGAAGCAAGGAAATTTTCTTCACTTCTACTTGTATTAAATACATTACCCCAACCATAACCAACATCTACAAAAAGATTAAGTCTAGGAGCAACTTTATCCATACCAACATCTGGCCCAACAAATCTTAAATCTAAATTATTTACAGTTGTAAACTCTGTTTGATATGTATAGGTATTAAAACCTCTAACTTTTCGACCTAAAGATACAGGTCCAATGACGTAAGATGGAACAGCACTACCTGTTGTATAGTTAAAATTAAACCTATCAACAAGAGATATAGAGAACATGCTCTTATTTTCCTTTTTTAACTCATATAATGTCTTAGCACCAACAACATTAAAAGTAAGAGATGAATAATCTGAGTATCCTGACAAAGTTGAGTTTAGAGACTTTGGACCTAACTTATAGTCAACTCTTGCCCATAATCCATCATTTGTATGAAGAGTATCTTCCATCAAATCAAGCTTAAGAGAAAGAGCAAGCTCTAAACCTAAAAGAGCCTTATCTTTTCCATTTAATTCAGGGTAAATCTTTTTGTTATAATCGTCGCTAACAATAGATGTAAGGTTTCCTTTTATGTTAAAAGGACCAAAAGATGAGCCACTATTGTACTTCTCATATCTTCCATTTAAAAACAAAGTTAGAGTTAATAAATCTTTGTTTTCAACAGGACTCTTTAAAAAACCTTGAAGGAATCTTAGAGAAAGCTCGTTAATCCAAACATTAAATCTTAGTGCATCTCTACTCTCCCAAGAGCCATCATCAAAGTTATTCTTTCCACTCTCTTCGTCAAGCCACATCAGACGCTGAGAGTAGCCCTCTCCAACTAAGACACGTAACTCTGTGTTGTTTCCTTCTATAATTTCAGGTAATTCATAACCAACACCCAGAAGAGCATAGGAAGGGAAAAAACCATAGAGAATATCTGGATGCTGAGCCATATCACCAAAAACGAAATGCAAGTTGGATGCAAATACATTCGATATTCCAATTAAAACAACCAATAAAAGAAGAAATAGCTTTTTCATAGACACTCCACCTATTTATTCTATTTCAATTTCAAAGAATAAAGGAAGAGGAAAAATAGATATCTGTAGTAGTTGAAATATTTAGCCCATTTGTGCTAGATTACTTTAGCTATCCCCCTTTAGCTCAGTGGTTAGAGCAGAAGACTCATAATCTTTTGGTCGATGGTTCAAGTCCACCAGGGGGGACTAAATAGATGGTCTATAGGTATTCCTTGTAGACCATTTTTTATTGAAGAATATCGCAGTCTGATATAACTAAAAGTAGAAAAATATCGCAGTCTAGCATGCCTAAAAACAGCAAAATATCGCAGTCTAAGTTTACAATCAATAAAATATCCAATATTCTAGGACTATGGATATAAAAATAATTGAGTCAGTTATTTTTTGATCAAAAAGAAGAATTTTTTATTAGTTTAAATCGTGACTATTATTCTCGCCCAGAAGAAAAACTTGTAAATTTAACAAGTTCAATGGCACAAGTAATAATAGGAATCAGAAGAAGTGGAAAATCATCTTTATGTTTTAATATTATAAAGAAATCTGGCCTAAAGTTTGCATACATAAATTTTAATGATGAACGTCTTTCTAATTTAAAATCAGACGACTTAAATTTTGTACTTGAAAGTTTATATAAAATATATGGAGATTTTGAAAATCTCTTTATTGATGAAATACAAAACATAGATGAGTGGTATTTATTTGTAAATAGGCTTTTGCGCAATGGTATGCATATTCTAATAACAGGCTCAAATGCTAGACTACTTAGTGGCGAGTTAGCAACCCATCTAACAGGTAGACATATGAAAACAGAACTCTACCCTTTTTCCTTCAATGAATACTGTGAATACAAAAAAATAAGCACTCTCCATAACACAACAAAAGAAAAAGGATTATTAAGAGTAGCTTTTGACTCATATATGCACGATGGAGGACTGCCTGAACTTATTAACGAAAAAAGAAAACAAACATATGTTAATACGCTTGTCGATAATATTGTAAAAAAAGATATTGAAAAAAGATATTCGATTGCTTACAAAACAACATTTGAAAACATCGTAAGTCACCTTTTAAACAATGCCCCTTCAAAGATTAATTATCTCGAGTTAAAGGATCAATTTGGTCTAAGGTCTGATCATACAGCAGAAAACTACGTAAGCTATGCAAAAAACGCTTATTTAATTTCTAGCCTACACAAGTTTTCATTTAAAAGTCGAATCAGAATACGTGATGAAAAAGCCTATGCTGTCGATGTTGCCTTCATGAACAATCGAGAAAATGCAATGGAAGGAGAAAACTTGGGGTGGAGATTAGAAACGATTGTATATATAGAACTACTCAGACGTTTTAAACCTCAAGAATGTGATATCTATTACTTTGATGAAAACAAAGGAGAAGCAGATTTCATTATTTGCAAAGGAAGAACCGTAATTCAAATTATCCAAGTCTCTTATGATATTTCTAATGAAAAAACATTAAAGCGAGAAATTAAAGGTCTTCTTTTGGCATCTGAAGCTACAAAATGTAATAATCTTTTAATAATTACAGACCATGAAGAAAAAGAGTACTATGAAAAGGAAAGGACTATACATATATCCCCTGCTTATAAATGGCTTACAGAAGTAAATTATTAATCAGACCTTTTGAAAGATGAAATTTATCCATCTGTAGTTGTAGTTTTCTCTAACATCATTACTAAGCCAAGTTTTAATGAGAACAAGTGAAGAAGGAATGTAACTTTTTATTTTCTCTTCAGTCATATTTATATACCATCTCTCACCTTCTCTCCTCTCATCTTCGCCATAACGAAACGAAGCATAGAAATAGCCATTCTTTTTGAGAGCCTTGGTAAGAACATTAAGAGAGAGGGCTAAGTCTTCTTTTGTGTTATGCAATAGAGATGCTTGTGCCCAAATTCCATCATACTTTTCTCTTTTATCTAAGAGTAAGTAATCTTTTTCAATTACTTTTTGACCTATATACAAAGAGGCTTTTTGAGCAAGATTATGGCTTTTTTCTAAACTGTCAACTTTATAGTCGTGCTCTAAAAAATAGAGGCTATCTCGACCACTGCCACAACCGCAATCGAGAATATAACCTCCATAAGGAATGTAAGAAAGAAAACTCTCTAGACTATCAACAACAAAAGTACTCTTTGTTTCGATAAAGTATCTATCTGCATTGTTGTTATAAAAGTCGAGAGTCTTCTTATCCATTACAAACTTAAGATTGTGTCGATGTAGTTAATAACCATGTATAGAGAGAATTCGCCCAAGAGATGACTATCTTTCTTTAGGAAATTCTCATCAGAAACAACAAGAGCTTTACTAGATGCTTTAGCAATTAAAGAATCTTCCTTTGCAGTAATAGCATCAACCAAGCCGCCATCAAGAATAATAGAACTGAGAGCTGCCATGGCCTTTCTGTCATTTCCCTCTAAAGAGAAGACAATGGCATATGGAATGCTATCACAATTATCAGTATTTGTAATAATTTCTTTTTCAGGAAAAGCTCTATTAATTTTATTCTTTAGTATTGTAGGGAAAGGACCATTTTCCTCCCCTAATATCGCAATTTTTTCATGCCTTTTTATGTTCTCAATAATGCTTGAAATTATCTCAACATTCTTTCCTGAGAGGGTTTTATCGATAGTCTTTATTGCACCATCTTTTAACAAAGAAAGAGTCTCTTCTTCACTTTCGGACCCATTAAGAGCAACAACAGGACCGTAAGAAACACTTTTTCCTGCTTCATACCATACTTTGAAGTCTTTTAATCCGTTAAAGTTAAGTGACTTACAGAATCTAACAACAGTGGCCTTACTTACATCTGCTTTTTCTGCAATGTCAGCAATAGAAAGGTTTTGTATCTCATCTTCATGCTCTAGTAGATATTTTAAGACTCTTTCTTCCTTTTCTTTAACCTTACCCTTAGAAGAACTCATCATATCTAAAAGGCGTGATTCACTCTCAACCATAGCAATACTCCTTGCCTTCTTGTCTTCCCCTCTATACTACGAATATAGAAAAAAAGCGTATATTACGCAAGTTAGGAAAAAAAAGTTTCTATTGTATTTAGCGCCATTCTAGAGCATTCAATCTCTTGTAAATTATCACCACCATTTTCCAAAATTGAATAGACATGAGAATAAAGAAAAACTATAGAGGAATAGAAACTTTCATCTACTATTTCTTCTTTTCCATTAAAAGAAAAACTTAGCCCTCTATCAAAACTATCTTTAATAATTCTAATTCTTCCAGAAGAGAGAGCACAGTTTATAGAAGCGCTTAGTCCCAATTCATCAGAACTCTTATCAGTAACAGATAAGACATCACCAAAAAGAAAAGTTAACGTTTCAAGGGCTATTATTAAAGCTTCTTCTCTCTCAATTGAAGCGTAACCCAGATAAAGAGAAAACTCACCTTTTTGACCTCTTATCTTCCTTAATAAAGGAGAGTACAAAAAGCAATTGCCATTAAAGACAAATGCACCATCATTAATAGCATTATATATTTTTTCCCATTCTACAAGAGATCTAACAATCGGGCTTTCAACGACAACAATCTTTGAAAAAGAAAGGGCATATAAAGTAAATGAAAGATGAAGTGAAGTCGGGAGTGCTAATACTACTAAGTCAATATCTTCATTCTCTAATAGATATTCACTGTCTTTAGTAATAATCTCAATTTTATGTCTTTTAGCTGTTAGAATACTTGCCTTCTCATCTTCAGAATAGATTGCTTTAAGAGAAAAGTGGCAGTCTAAACTCAAAGCATGCGAGTGTCTAAAAGCAGCAACAGACGAGCCAATTATTCCACAATTTATTTGACTCATATTTCTTCAATTTCGTCGTCTGGTATATCAAAAGAATCAAGAAAAGCCTCTAAGAGATAAGCCTCTGTGTCATCTTGCTTAAGAGAGATGGTTATTTCACCAACTCTTTCTTTTTCTCCATCACGATAGATTACGAGAACTGGATTTGTTAAGTATCCTCTTATTCCATACTCTTCTGCCAATAGCTTTACGGACTCGCCTGTTAAATGAGATACAATCCTCAAATCTTCTCTTTCAATAGAAATGGATGCAATATACTTACCATCTCTCATTCCAACAATAGCCCAAGGAATTGACATAACAGAGTTAAAGCCAAGAGGTATTCCATTCTGGATAAGGCGTATCTCCAAAGAATCACTTCTCCATTTCTTTACTATATTCCTATTTGGGTCAGGCAAATCTTGGCTAATGTCTAGAGTTAATTCTTCATCATCAATGTACATCATTTATAATCCTTTATAGAAATACCTTTTATCCCAGAAAGTCCTTTATTCAAAAAGAGAGTAACCGAAGGATCTGTACTTTTTCTCTTTCTAGAGAACAACGCTTCTACAACATCAGATAGCATAATTTTTTCACTAGGTCTAGAGAGTATGAAAGATGCAGAAGAGACCTCTTTTATAAATCCACTCTCTATAAAAACCTTAAGATAGACATCAGTACGATAATAGGTAACTCTGCTACGTGAGCTTAGTAACTTTCCGTCTATCCCTCCCTCGCCTTTTTCAAAACTAATTGCTATCTGCTTTAGAATTCTCAATCCCTCTTCTAACTCTCTCTCGGGAGTAAGAGGAAAGCCATTTTCTTCGCCATTTTCTGGCCTAAATTGATATATATATGTTGTTTCAGCAACTATTATAATTATGTACCACGTTACATATAAAAAAAGAAGTACTAAAAGAATAGCGGCAAGAGAACCATATATTACTGAATACTTTACTGTTGTTGTTATGAGATTAGTAAAGATTAAGTAGAAAAGAGACATAGTGACAGTTCCGAGAATAGACCCAGCTATAGCAGAAGAAAAGTTAACTCTTACATTTGGAATAAAGTAAAGCAAAAAGAAAAAGAGGAGAAAGATTAGGCCATAACGCCCCCATCTATCCATTAATATTTCAGCTATTCCTAAATCAAGCTTTATCCCCATAAAAGAATAGGCTTTCTCTCTTATAGCAGAAGCAAGAGAAAGAGAGAGTGCTATAACTACAGTTAATACAATCAAGAAAATAAAAATCTTGCCATAGCGCTTCATCAGGCCACTCGAAGGACGGGTACGGAAGATGTTGTTTATTACAGAGTCAACCTTTCCGGCAAGGAGGAGACCTGTGATGATAAAAGATACTAAGCCAGCTATTCCAAGAGACATTGCATTCTTTGAAAACTCAGTAAGTTTTTCAAGAACAAACTTCCCTTCAGAGGTACCAAACGTCTCAATTAACCATCTCTCTACATCTTGTAAAAAACCCTCTGAAGCTCCAAATGCTGAAAGAAAAAACAGCAAAAAGGTAATACACGGAACAATTGCAATAAGTGTGGAATATACCATACCTGAAGCAAGAATACTTATGTTATCTGAACCTATCTTCTTTAACGCACTAAAGACTACCCGAAGGTAGTCTATAAGCCAGTTTTTAATATCTTTTAAGTGAAGCTTAAGCGGCTTCTTCATCAATAAAACTCCTCTAAGAAGGAAATTATATCACTAACAACCTCAGAACGCATCTTATCATTTAAGATTTCATGCCTTCCTTCTTTGTAGAGCTTTACTCTAACATCTTTGATGCCTGCATCTTTATAGAGAGAGCTAGCTTTAATAACTCCCTTACCATAATTTCCTACAGGATCCATATCACCACTAAGGAAAAGAATAGGAATATCTTTTCTTATTTTGCTTATTAATTCTTTGTTATTAGCTGTCTCTAAACCCTCAATTAAGTCTGCATAGAATTGCGATGAACAGATAAAGCCACAGTCTTCATCTTCTTCATACTTTCTTCTCTCTTCATCTAATGAGCTAAGCCAACAAACAAGGCCCTCTGTTCTATAATCAAATTTCTTCAAATAGGAACCAATGGCAAGATTATTTAGATACTCATCTTTATGCTGACTACCATATTTTTTAGCTCTGTGAATGGCAATTTTCCTACCAATCTTGCTTACTATACCTTTGCTTTTTCCACTACCCATAATAATAGCAGCTCTATAAGCCTCGCTATGCAAAGCTAAATTTGTTCTCGCTAAGAAAGAACCCATAGAGTGACCAAAGATAAAGTGTGGAACATCCTTGTACTCTGACATTATTTGCTGGTCTAAAGCCCATGAATCAGAACAGATTCTCTGCCAACCATTTTTTTCTGCGAACCAGCCAACTTCTTCTCTACTCTCTTTTGTTTTTCCATGGCCTCTATGATCTTGGCAAAAAACAGTAATACCAATCTCATTTAGCTTACGTGCTAAAAAGTCATAGCGCAAGCTATGCTCAGCCATACCATGATTGATATGTAGAGTAGCTTTTGTATTGTCTGCTCTCCATACTCTGTAGAACAACTTTTTCCCATCATCCATTTTTAGCCATAATTCTTCCATAGCGAACTCCTTCAGTATTAATATAACACATAAATGAGCATGTTAGGTATGGAAAGGAACACACTTATTATTTCAGATGTGCATGGTGCAAAAGAAGCTATGAGAAGAATAAGAGAAATAAAGAGACAATTCTCTTCTGAAAGCATTATTTCTTGTGGAGACTTAACTCCCGACCCTTATGATCCTATCTTTTTCTCAATTGAGGGTTGTAGAGGTAACTGTGATAGATTCTATGAATATGGTTCATTGCCATTTCCTCCCCTTATCTACAGAAAAGAAATATATGGCAAAAGGGTATTAGTAACACACGGACATTTTCCACTAGAAGAGATTTCATCTGTTGACATAATCTTTTCAGGACACACTCATATTCCTTCCATAAGGAAGAAAGACAACATAATCTATTTTAATCCAGGATCTGTAGCACTTCCACGTTCATCTAGCGGTCCAACCTTTGGCTTATTTACGCCATCCTTTTTAGCCATTCTCTCTTTAATTGACTTAACTGTTATCAATAAATGCAACTTTTCCTCATCGTAATAATCTTGGAGCTTCTTAATAGGGACAGTAGATGAATCAAAGGCAGATTCACTACAAAATGAGAAGTAATACGGAGAACTATGCCAAGAAAGATTAAGTGCATTATATATTTCTAAACCTCTAACTAAGAGTTCATCACTCTTGTGACCAAAGGCATTAAAGTGACGGCAGAAAAACCTTGCAACACAAGGAACATGAAAGGCAACTTCAGGGACTTTTGACCAATAAATAATTGAAGATAGAAATGGAGGATGGCCAAGAGAGAGAAGCGCTAGTGTATATATAGTTTCATAGAGAGCAAAAATGCTACTACATCTTTCATCAACCCTTTTCTTAGGAAAGAATAGCGTTGCAGGAAGTGTCATTTCTAATCCTTGAGAATATAGAAGAGCTTCACTAAAAGCACCTCTTAAATCGTAGCTTATTGGACGGTGATCAAAACCCTGAATGGCATTAGGAAGGTCTTCTAATCCTTTGGAAAGAAGCGCTCCACTCGCAAGTCTATCAATAAAACTAGTCAAAGATGTTATAGAAAAATCTAAGTTATACTTACTTTTTTCTTCATCCGAAGAATAAAGAATGTAGCTTATAATAGCGCCTACAGTTGCGACATCTAAACCCCATAGTATGCACCTGTCGTACAATGCATAAATGTTGTAAGGATCAAATAGAACAATATTGGGACCAAGAAGCAAGATATCTTTCCAAGAAGGAAGAGAATCTCCCTTCTTTGTTCTACGTGAGCAAGAGATAAGGCAGCCCATACAGCCATCTGGATAGTTGCCAAACTTTTCAGCCATGCTGCGTCCATCTAAGCTATATAGTCTAGGATCAAATCTTTTTTGATAGTTCTTTATAGGAGCCCATCCCAAACGAAGTGAATATGGGATGAAGGAGTACTCTCCATAGTTTTTTACCATTCTAAAGAATCTATTCTTTTCGGGATTCTTCTGTGGTGCCTTTTCCCCTTCAGAGCTTTGGTTTGCTATTGGATAGTTTGGAAGTACTATTGCCTTTAGATTATGCAAATAGAAGGCATGCCCAAGTCCTGAGCCAGGAAAATTTTTTCCTCTATATTGAATAGTGCCAAACAAAACGCCTTTATCGGCAGCAACACCAGTAGAAATAGATATTTCAGATATAGGCGAAATAATAGCTTCAAAGCTCTTGCTTTCAGCCTCTCTCATATTCTCTATAGGAAGAATCTCTCGCTTAGAGAGAGAAAGCGTAATGTATTTTAATTTCTCTGCCCTTCCAATTATAACAATGGCGCTAATTCCCATCTTATACAAAGAATAGCCATGTGGATAATTAACAGCACAAAACTCCATTTTCTTGGTTATCTCTGAATACCAAACAATATGCCAAGGACTAATGCTACCCTCAGTAAATGATTCTGCCTCAATCGATGACATAACAAGAGCGTCTTTGCCAAACTCCTTGTACAAAGCAAGGCTACAACGCAGACCGTTGTAACTCTCTTTCCATTCTTTCTCTTCAATAATGCCACTCTTTAAATCGATGATGAGTATAACCATAGCCATATATTATACTGTCTTTTATTTACTTGGACTATTGTTAATGCTTTTTTCTCTAATTCCATTTATACTTTTTTTGAGGTCAAAATGGAAAAGAATACTATTCTATTCAATGGTGTCAAAACAGATACCTTCATGGAAAAATCTTCAGTCAAGATTGTTTATCTACTCGGGAAACAGAAAAAAAACAAATATTATGATAACCCTCCTGTTGCTGCAATTGTAAATGGAGAATTAAGGTCTCTCCAATCTGAAATAGAAGAAAATGCAGTAATAGATCTTGTTTACCTAAATAGCAGGGATGGACGAGCTGTATATAGAAAAACACTTTGCTTTTTGCTCTCATATGCCTCAAGCATTGTTTACCCAGATAGGACCTTAGTTTCTGGTCACTCTCTTGGAGATGGATATTATTTTTACTATAGAGATAAAGCTAAGGCCGATATTAAAAAGCTGAAAAACGCAATGCAAGATGCAATTAATGATGATCTTATCGTCGACATTGAACGTTTAAGTTCAAAGCAATCATTAAGCTATGTAGATGAAAGAGGACTAAAAGAAACAAAAGACCTGCTCTTATCACGTAATGATGGTGCTTATACCTTTAATAGATTAGGTAACTGTCGTAGCGTCTACTATGAACCTCTTCTTCCTTCCCTTTCTCTTCTCTCTGTTTGGGATTTAATGGAATACGGTGAAGGAATGCTTTTAAGATACCCTCAATCTAGGCAAATGAACTCAATGATGGCATTCCAAGATAATCCACTACTTTTTAGTGTCTTTGAAGATGCAAGAAGTAAAGCTTGCATCCTTGATGTTGATAGTCTTGGTTCTCTCAATTTAAAGGAAGCAAGCGGAAAAATAAGAGAGGTAATTGTTTTATCAGAAACATTGCAAAGAAGATCTTTCTATCATGTAGCAGAACTTATAAAAGAAAAAGGAGGAGTAAAGATTGCCTTTATTTCTGGTCCTGCTTGCTCTGGAAAGAAAACATGTGGCCTTAAGCTCTGTGCTGAACTAAAAATTCAGGGCTACTCCCCTATCATGCTTAGTCTAGATGACTACAGAAAAAATGATGATGGTGGTAACTCGTTTGTAGATGTAACCCTTCTCCAAGAAGAAGTAAGAACTCTATTAAAAGGTAAAGAAGTAACACTAAGTAGTAGCGATAATGATAAAAAGAGGCTATTTAGAACTCAAAAAGCCAAAATGGAAGAGAATACAATTCTCGTTATTGAAGGTGTACAGACTCTCAATGAAAATCTAATACCTGGATTAAATGAGAATGAGATATATAGAATATATGTATCTGCTTTAACGCAACTTAATCTCGATACTATGTCTAGCATATCAACAAGAGACAATCGTCTAATAAGACGAATTGTAAAAGAATGTAGGCTACGTGACATTAGGCCAAGCCAAGTTATTAATGAGTGGTCAGATATCGAGGAAGAAGAGAAAAATTTACTTTTCCCTTATCAAAATAATGCTGATGTTATGATTAATAGCGCACTTGAGTATGAGCTTGGTGTTTTGTATCCATATATCATGCCACTGCTAAGATCAGTAACACTCGAAGAGGGAAAAGCATATACAACAGCTCGTAGACTTATGGGATTTTTAGAGCTTATTAACCCAATCTCACCAGAGCTTGTTCCACCAGACTCTATCTTAAGAGAATTCATTGGTGGCTCAGCTTTCTTACTATCGTAGAGCTGTCTTATCTTCTAATGCCCCGCATTCAAACAAGATGTCGGGGTTTTTTTCTACCATTCTCATTAGCCTTAAAGCTGCGCCAGAGGGACTATTTGTTCCACACTCCCATGCTTCAACTGTTTTGTTCGACACATTAAAAGCAGAAGCAAATAGCGAGATAGAAAGACTAAGGGAAAGCCTCAGTGCCCTTATTTCCCCCTTTGTCATAGGCTTAGGCGTTGTGGCAACAACATATTTATTGCTCTTAGCAAGAACGCCCTTTTTTTTAGGGTAAAGGGCGTCCTTAATAGTATCTTTATAGTAGCTACTCAATTTACTTTCCTAAGATGTGCATAGATTCTTCAATCTGTGCCTTTAGTTTTTCTCGGCATTTTCCACAACCTGTTCCAGCACCTGTAAGCCTCATCAAATCATCAAGGTTCTTAACTTTGTCCTCTTTAACAAGGTCTTCAATCATCTGATCAGTAACACCTTTACACTCACAGATGATAGTTGCCGTATTATTCTTGTATGGATTAGGCAAGTTATTCTTTTCTAAATAATCATCAATAGCAGCTCTAAGAGCCTTATCTCCGAGAACAGAACAATGGAACTTATGCTCAGGAAGACCACCAAGCTTATCCATAATAGCCTTCGGCGTAATGTTATAAGCATCCTTAAGTGTCATACCAATGGCCATTTCACTCATCATAGATGTAGATGCTATAGCACTAGCACAGCCATATGTAAGCCATCTAAGGTCTGTAATCTTATTGTCTTTAACCTTTATGCCGACTCTCATCTGGTCTCCACAAGCTAAAGAACCAACTTCGCCAACTCCATCTGGAACAAAGTCTTCTCCTTCTTTCCAAAGGTTTCTAGGATTCATGAAATGATCCTTTACTGTATCTGTATAAACCCACTGGGCCATAAAACTATTAGCCATTTTCTACTTCCTTGTGCTCATCTTTCTGATTCTTTCGATTATTGGAGGTAACTTCTCAAGTGTATAGCGAATATCCTCTTCAGTATTGTACCTTCCTAGTGAGAATCTAATTGAGCCATGAGCTAGCTCAACATCTAATCCTGCAGCTAATAAGACATAGCTTGGTTCAAGAGAACCTGATGCACACGCACTACCAGTTGAAACCTCAATGCCCTCTAAATCTAAGTAAAGAAGAATAGATTCTCCTTCTGCTGATGGGAAAGAAACATTAAGTGTTCCTGGAAGACACTTATTTTTATCATTTGTTCCATTTACAACCACATTAGGAATTCTTTCTTCAATACCCTTTCTAAGCATCTCACGGAGGGTCCAAAGCTTTTCTCTCTCTTTGTCCAAGTTTAGTCTTGCAAGCTCTGCAGCCTTTCCAAGTCCGATGATAGCTTGGTTGTTGTATGTGCCAGCTCTTAAGCCCTTTTCTTGGTGTCCACCATGCACAAATGGAGTGAATGGAACACCTTTCTTGGCATATAAGACACCAACACCCTTAGGACCATAGAATTTATGACCAGACATAGATAGATAATCTGCATCAATGTCTTTTACATCGACCTTAATCTTTCCAATGGCTTGAGTTGCATCAGTATGAAAATAAGCTCCCCATTTATGTGCTATAGAAGCAGCTTCTTTTACAGGCTGAATAACTCCACTCTCGTTGTTTCCTGTCATTACAGAAAGAAGACAGACATCATCCCCCATCATCTCTGAGAGTTTATCTAGCCTTAGCTCTCCTATTGAATCAACAGGAACAAACTCAACTTTGTAGCCTTTTTTGATGAGATATTTTGCTGTTTCAATAGAAGCAGGATGTTCAACAGACGAAAGAAGAATTCTATTTCGCTTGTTCTTCTCATCAATACGGTCTCTAAAAATGTTAAAGACTGTGTTGTTAGACTCTGAGGCACCGGAGTTGAAATAAATCTCACCGGGATCCGAATTTATAAGTGCTGCAACCATCTCTCTCGCCCAAGTAATTCCACTCATAGAATCACGTCCAAGAGTGTGCATACTAGAGGCATTTCCATAGAGAGAGGCATTGTCTGCCATAATCTGTATGACCTCATCTGCCATCTGGGTCGTAGCATTGTTGTCAAGATAGACAATTCTACCCATTTTTAATATTCCTTATACACGTAAGGTAATTCTTTCTACTCTTGAGCGTCAAGGTTAAATACAACTTACCATTACAGAATGAGCTTATTCATTCTCCCTATATCATAGGATGGATGAATGTTGATAATTGTGGCAGTTGCAATTGCCTTTTCACATAACTCATTATCGCCAGGATAGAGATTTTTATCGTCTCTATTAAGCCAATGAGTTTTGCATCCAGAACATTTTAAGATGAGCTTGTCGCCATCCTCTGTTATCTTGTAGTCATCATTATATTCAATAACACCAAGACTTGCTTTTTCAACTCTACCATTCCAATGAGGAGGAAAATTTAAGCTTAAAAAAGACTCCCCATCCAAAATCGAAACAAAGTTTTCGAGCTTAGTAGCTAAATACTTTGAAGGAGAGACAAAGTCATATTTGCCGTCATTGTCTTTGTTTGCAGAGATTGCTATTGCTGGATACCCATACATTTGGGCTTGTCGTGCTGCCCCACATGTTCCTGAATAGATAGTATCAGAAGAGAGATTATAGCCATGGTTTATACCACTAATAACAACATCCGGCTTAAACGGCAATATCCCAGCCTGAAGTGGAATTATTACACAATCAGCAGGAGTTCCTTCCAATGAGTAGTGATGTTCATCATGTTTATAGATGGTAACATCGCCAATAACTGTCATTGCATGAGATTTTGCACTCTGTTCTGTATGTGGTGCAATTATATAAACATCATGACCAAATGATGTAAGTACGCTAAAAAGCGTATTAATGCCCTCGGCCTTATAACCGTCATCATTAACTAATAAAATGTGCATTTATAACCCTTATTTGGAGAAGAGAGAAGAAACTGGATGAAAAGGCCTCTTTTCAGGATGAAAACCAAAAATCCTCTCATACTCTTCAACTCTTTGATTATTAGGGAACTCACTTTTTTCGTCAACTATGCATAAAAACGAAGAGGCGATGCCAATATCTATAGAAGACATTCCTATTACAGATACACTTTCCTGGCATCGTCGGAAGATCCAATCAAGTTCAGGGCTTGTTAGTTCTGCGTTAAAGATTACCGATCTTTGAGAAAGAGATAGAATTTTGCCTAGAGCAACTCCTTCAGATCTGCTAATTGCTTCAAAGGCTCTTTTCGCATATTCGTTTGAAAGAGAAAGGAAGGTTATAAAACGTCTTGTTCTATCTGGAAGAGATGATGTGTAGCATCTCACCTCTTTCTCTGTTAAATCTCTAAATTCCGCTCCTTTAGGAGTGATTTCGTTAATTTTCTCTACAAGTTCAGGAAGAATAGACCTAAATTCATCATATTCAGGAGTAAGAATAGAGTATGGCAAAGAAGAGTCAAAGACGTAACTTAATTCAGGTTTAATTGAATAACAAATACCCTTTGCATTTTGTTTCTTTTCATCAAATAAATAAACTTTGTCTTTTTCTGCAAAAAAAAGCACCCATAAATCACGATATCTAACACAAGAGGATGGGAAAAAAGAAGATGCACTTAATGCAATTGAGAATAGTCTATTAGTATCAAAAGAAAATGAAAAAAGCTTATTGAGACCAAAAAGAAGAGCAGCAAATATTTCAGAAGATATGCTATAGTTCGATGTTGAAGCTCCCCTTCCCGCTAGCGTTATGTTGCATCCACATATCTTTAAGCCCTGCTTGTTTAATGTACTAAAAATTGCCTTAGCAGCGTTTGCCCATTTATCTTCCCTGCGATATTTAGATGATGCGACGACAAACTTTTTCTTATCTTGTTTGCTTGTATTTAACAATCTAACTGTTGTATCTTGTCGACGAGAAATTGCAACAGTAAGTCCATCCTCAATGTTGCAAATTAAACTCCAACCTCTTATATAATCTGAAAAACTCCCAATAATTGTTGTTGGCTGAGGAACGCTGATAATAATCTCTGGTTCCTCTTCAAATTCTCGTTTATGGGCAGCAGTAACCTCTTGCAAAAAATTTATCTCCTTTTTAATTATTATCTTAGTTAGCAACCAAAAAGGCAAATTAATTTCTTGAAAAATCTATCGATAAAAAAAAGACCATAGATTGCTCTACGGCCTGTATTATAAAAGTAAGGAAGATTAGTTATTTGATGTTCTTCCGTATCTCTTATTGAATCTTTCAACTCTTCCAGTTGTGTCAACAAGCTTCTGTGTGCCTGTGAAGAATGGGTGGCATGCTGAACAGATTTCAACGTTGAGACTCTTAGCAGTTGTCTTTGTCTTAATTACGTTACCACATGAGCAACGGATTTCCTTTAACTCGTAATTTGGGTGGATTCCCTTTTTCATTTTTTTCTCCTTATATGCTTTGTCTGCTTTCACAGACAAGGAATTTCAATTTAACCCCGAACTGGAGTATTCATCGAGTTCAGGAACTCCTTATTGTTGTTCGTTTTCGCCATTTTGTCAATGATGTCTACAGACATGTCAATATCATCAAGATTACCAAAGGATGAGCGAAGTAAGAAAACTCTAGCTAGAACAGATTCATCAAGAAGAAGATCATCCCTTCTTGTTCCACTCTTCTTAATATTTATTGCAGGGAATTTTCTGTTATCTGCCATCTTTCTATCAAGAACAATTTCATTGTTACCTGTGCCCTTGAATTCTTCAAAGATGACTTCATCCATTCTGCTTCCTGTTTCAATTAATGCTGTTGAAATAATTGTTAAGCTTCCGCCATTCTCAATATTTCTTGCAGCGCCAAAGAATCTCTTAGGCTTATGTAGAGCATTAGAATCAACACCACCAGAAAGAATCTTGCCAGAAGCTGGAACTGTCTGGTTATAAGCACGAGCAAGTCTTGTGATTGAGTCAAGTAGAATAACTACATCCTTCTTATATTCAACAAGACGCTTAGCCTTCTCTATTACCATCTCTGCAACCTGTACATGGTGTGTAGCTTGTTCGTCAAATGTTGAAGCAACAACCTCTGCCTTAACATTTCGCTTCATGTCTGTTACTTCTTCAGGTCTTTCATCAACAAGAAGAATCATCAATATAACTTCAGGATGATTATAAGTAATAGCATTAGCAATCTTCTGCATGAGGACTGTCTTACCTGTTCTTGGTGGTGCAACAATCAAAGAACGTTGACCTTTTCCAATTGGACAGAACAAATCGACAACTCTTGTTGATAGATCAGATTTCTTTCCTTCTTCTACGATTTCAAGATTAAGTCTTTCATCTGGGAATAAAGGAGTAAGAGAGTCAAATGGAGCACGAAGCTTTGCCATCTTAGGCTCTTCGCCATTTACCTTTAATACTCTTACAACAGAAGCGTACTTTTCATTTTCTCTTGGAGCTCTTATCTGAGCAAGAACAGTGTCTCCAGTTCTTAGGCCGACACTTTTAATTGTTGAACTTGAAATATATACATCATCAGAGCCTGGAAGGTAGTTGTTAACAGAATAGCGGATGTAGCCATAGCCACCTTCATTAAGAGTCTCAAGGACGCCTTCAACCATAAGGGCACCACCAAGAGATGAATGGTGACGAAGAATTCTTATAATCAACTCTTGCTTTCTACAATCAAGAATTACATCTTCACTTAGCCCTGCTTCTTTTGCCTTATTTCTTATTGCATCTAAAGGAAGTGCAGTAAGGACAGAAATAAAAAGCTGTGGAGCATCTGGATTTTCGTCTAAGTTTATCTCAGGAGGAATCTCCTCAACGACTCTCCTTTCTTTCTTATTCTTAAACTTGTTTCTTCCGTCTCTAGAGTATTTATCCTTCTTCTGCTCGCTCTTCTTCTCTTCCTCTGTGGTGCTTTCTTCTGTTTTTTCGCTAGCAACACCTTCTTCGTCAATAGAAGGCTCATCTTCTCTCTTCTCGTCTTCAGAAGAAGGAAGCGGGACAATCTCTTCTGTGATTGTAATTGGCTCTATTTTCTCTTCAGAGTTTGTTTTGTCCTCATTGATTGTAACAGAGACTTCTTCATTTTCTAAAGGAGCTATTGTTTCTTGAAAGAGAGGAAGCTCTTCACTTTTACTCTCTTCTTTATGTTTTTTCGCCCTAGGATGAGAAGTATGCTCTCTCTTTTTTGTTATTTTGGTTGGTTTATTCTCTTTTTCTGTAGTTACATCATCTGTAGTAGTTTTCTCGCTAGGACTAGCCTCTTCTTCTTTAACTTCTACTCTCTTTTTAATCGTAACTCTTCTTTTAGTTGGAACTTTAACTGTAACCTTCTTTTTTACTTCTGTTTCTTGTGATTTTTCTTCCACAACATCTTCTTTAATGTCTGAGGACATCGGTACCTCTTAGTTATATTAAGTATGAATTATGCAAAATATTAATAAAAAGAAAAAATTTTGATTGGGATAACTATCTACCCTTTTTATATATAGTGGAATTTTAAACAGTCAATTCTATTTTTGTCAACAATATAGTCCATAGGTAAAAGAGTATTGACATTAAAATCATAAAGTGTTATTTAGTTAGTCAGTTGAGTAACTAACCAACAAAGGAGAAGAATGATTTACACTTTTACAGAAGATAGTCCTATATATCTTCAACTAGCACAGCTACTTAAAGATGACATTTTTCTAGGAATCTACAAAGAAGAGACAGCAATCCCTTCTACAACTGAGCTTAGTGTTGTTCTGCACATAAATCCAGCAACAGTTTTAAAGGCAATGAACATACTCTTACAAGAAGATTTAATAGAAAAGAAACGGGGAATTGGAATGTTTGTCAAAGCAAATGCAAAGAAAAAAATTACAGAGGAAAGAAAGAATAGTTTCTGTTCTAGCTATGTAGCTCCTCTAATCAAGGAAGCTAAGAAGCTATCTTTATCGAAAGATGAAATTATTGAAATGATTAACAAGGAGGAAAGCAATGAAGCTTGATTGTAACAATGTCATTAAACACTATGGCAAGGTAAAAGCCGTAGATGGCGTAACATGTTCTTTTTCTTCAGGTCATATAGTCGGATTATTTGGTCGTAATGGCGCAGGAAAGAGCACATTAATAAAGACTATTGGAAATAGAATATTTCAAGACGAAGGCATAATTACATTAGATGGAGAAAAGCTCACTTCATCTTCAAAATTATTTAAAAACATCTTTATTTCTAGTGAAGACAACATGTTCCCATCAATGTCTATAAAGAACATTTTAACCCTTATGGACGACATGGAAGCAGGAAGTAAAGAAAAAGCACTGCAATTATGTAAAGAGTTCCATTTAAATGAAAACAAAAAATGGGATAAGCTATCAACTGGCTATAGAACAATCTTTAAAGATATCTTGGCACTATCATCATACGCAAAGTTTGTTTTCTTTGATGAGCCTATTCTAGGCCTTGATGCTAATCACAGAGAGCTCTTCTATGAGAAGCTTTTAGCTTCATTTTCACCAGACAGATGTTTCATCATTGCAACACATTTAATCGATGAAATTGAACCTCTAGTTGATGAAGTAATCATCATTAACAATGGAAAAGTTATCGAGAGTGGCGACAAAGAAAAGATGCTAGAAAATCTATTCCTTGTCAGTGGAACAGAAGAAGATGTAGAGAAAGCACTTAAAGAATGTAAGGTTATCTCATCTACCATCAGACTTGGCAAACGAGTTGTTCTTGTGAAAGGTAAGATAGAATCTTCTGATTGTCTCTCAATTACGCCTGTAGATTTACAGAAATACTTCATTGAATTAACTAAGGATAACGACTATGAAAATTAAAGAAAGAATTATTTTTAAAGATATGACGCTTGCATCGGCTATAGCTGCAGCTATTTGCTTAATTAGCTCTTATGCTCTATTGCCTCTCATTTTCAGAATTATCGACAAGAGTTTCCCTCTTGAAATCTTCTACACATTTGTACCACCTGTACTACTCTCTTCTGTGCTCTTTATCACATTTATTTGCATTGGAGCACTCTCAGTACAATACATTAGGTCTCTTATGCTATTTGGATGCACAAGAACTAAAGCTTTCTGGAAAACAGTATTAGTAAGTCTCTCAACAATTGTATTGGGAACAATAGTACTTGGTGTTGTAATGCTAATATCGAAAGAGTTCTTAGTTCAAATGAGCGAACCTTCATTTTTATTTTTGCTCATTAGGTATCTAGTCTATTTTGTTTTTGCATATGCAATCGGACTATTGTGCTCTTCTCTATGCACTACATGTAAACCCCCTTTGAGCGTCTTAGTATGTGGAGTTGCTCTCTACCTATTTTTAGACTTGCAAGATGCTTTGACAAACAGTACTCATGGAGCTGTAACTCTTTCTATTGTAAGCGATGTTTTTTCTATATCTGAGACAATAGAAACACCACTTGAGCTATTCCTAACAGCTTTAGTTGCGGCATTGATGATTGGTTTCTCTTACGTTTGCTACTTAGTAAAGATAAGCTCAGTTAAATCAACATCGACAAATTAAATAATCTTAATTGTCCTCTTCTCTTCATCTATTTCATATTCAGAGAATGTTATAGAGAGGGAGGAGGCAAAAAGTAAAGCTTTATCATAGCCATATACTCTATTAGGCATATGGGCATCTGATGCCGTTACTGTCTTTATGCCTTCATTTTTAGCCATCATCCAAAATTCTTTCTTAGGATAGAGGTACTCCTCTTTCCCTTCACGCATAACGAGAGGCTTACAAAAACCATTTCCATTAATCTCTAATGGCATATCGTTTTCTTTAGCACATGCTATAATATCACGAGAAGCAGCCTCTAAATCCTTATTCCAAGAAGAAAAAGACGAAACAAACAAATCAGGGTGACAACCATATAAGAAGAGATGTGACGAAAGAAGAGAGCAATACATATCAACATAGCTCTTTAGATCAAAGTCCTTTGCGTCTTTACTTCCTGCATATTCAAAGTTTCCATCCTTTCCTTTTACATAATGAACAGAACCTATAAGATAATCAAAGTTAAGTCGTGATAAGAATTCATCCTTATAGTATGAATAAAGGCTTTTATTCCAATCACATTCTCCACCAAGTAATACTATGACCTTTTCGTCTTTTATTGCCCTAACACTTTCTTTGTACTCAGTCACTTCATTATTTTCCATTCTATCAAATGGAAAATAGTAAGGAAGAGGTAGATGCTCACTAAAACCTAACACCTTCAATCCTGCTTCTCTTGCTTTTCCAACATAATCAAGAGGCATTCCACTTCCATGATGAGAAAAAAGAGTATGAGTGTGTAGGTTTACATCTTTTTGTGAATAAACCATGTTAAAAAACCTTCCATGTATCAACTATAGATCTTATATCCTCACCATTAATGAAGGCTCTCATAAGAATGAAAGCAATTACAGCAGAGCGTCGCCTAATGCTATCACGTCCCCAAGAAGGAAGAAAAACAGTAACTGTCTCACTCTTTCTATTTAGTCCACTAAAACCAAAACAAACAGTACCTACCTCTTTATTCTCACTTTTATCTGGGCCAGCAACACCAGTAATTGAAAAACTATAATCAGATGATATTATTCTTCTTACGCCATCTGCCATCTCTTTAGCACACTCTTCTGAGACAACACCTAAAGACTCAACAGTTCTCTCTTTTATGCCTAAGACATTCTCTTTTACAAGGGGAGAATAAGAGACAACACCACCTAACATATAACTACTAGAACCAGGGAGTGATGTCAAAAGAGAAGCAGCAAGTCCTCCTGTGCAACTTTCAGCACACGAGATAGTTAAGCCCTTTGTCTTTAAATCTTCAACAAGAAGTGACAGGGATGAAACATCACCCTTTTCTAAGCGATGTAGACCAACTATTTCTTCTAGTTTTTTTATGGCATAATCTCTTTCAACTTTAGTCTTACCTGAAACATATAAGGATATTTTATAATCTTGGAATCTTGTTCCCCAATCGAGAGAACTATCGGCTTTTTTTGTCTCTTCTTCGAGTTTGGCTTCAGCTAGAACAAATGAAGAATATTCATCCCTATCATCACTCTCAAGGCCAAATAAGGAAGAAAAAAGAGGAATAACAGATGAATAAAACATCGGGCGCATCTCTCTAGGAGGTCCAGGAAGCGAAACAACAAGCGTATTCTTAATCATTCCCCAAAAGCCTGGAGCTGTACCATTGGGGTTATCAATAAGGGTAAAGCCTCTTGGAATAAGCGATTGTTTTTCATTAGCGCCATAGGCTCTTTCTCCTAGTTTATTTAGTAGAAAACTCCATGCTTTCTCGTTTTTTTCAAGCTTAACTCCTGCTTCTTCGGCAATGGACGCTCTTGTCATATCGTCACTTGTAGGGCCTAATCCCCCAGTAACGATAATTATATCATTATGTGGAAGAAGATAATGTAGTGTCTCCTTAATTGTACCATCGTCAGGACAAAGAATTGACTCTGAAAAATGTAAGCCCATATGTGTTAATTCTTTAGCAACAACAGATGTATGCTTATCTTCAATAATTCCACGTGTTAGCTCTGTTCCAATAACAATTAAACTAGCTGTTTTCATATTTTATCTCATTTAGAGATAACTGTTATAACACCAAAAATAGAAAAAAACATCACAAAAGCTCATCCTTACATCAATTTAATATAAAAGCCCTCCTCGAAAAAGGAAGGCTTGTAATCAAACTAAACAACTAATAATGGTAATTATTTATTCCCAATCAACTCCAAGCAAGTAGCAAAAGCTGTTTTTCCATCCTTTGCAATAACGTTAGGAACTGTGCCTCCACTAATAACTTTTCTCTCTGCTATTGCTGTGTTATAAGACATTATGATCCCAGAATTAGCTAGATTCTTTCTAATCTTTGTGAGTCCAATTCCACTGCCATTCGTCTTTGTTCCCACGACAGTAGCCCATCCAGATTGTGAAGCAAAATACGAAATCAGATCGGCTTCATAAAGAGTATTTTCGCTAATTAAAATCCATCTTTTTGCATCTCTTATCTCTTTCTTTAATGATCCACCATTGCAATCAAACTTTTGTTTTGTGTCACAATAGGCTTCAAGCTTTAGCTTCTTAACTTTTTCTGGAACACTAGCTAGTGTATTAATACTCTCAATTTCATAGCCATTATAGTATCTCTTTGCCTTATCTAGGCTTCTAAAATATGTCCTATATGAGAATTCCCAAGTACCTCCAAATGGAGCAATAAAAGAGTATATTTCATCATCAGTTGGACCACTCTTACAATTAGAAAAATCAAAAATAATATTCTCAATTTCTCCCTCAACACTATCTAAAGAATCTTCAATAAAGCTCTCAGTAAACACAGATGGAGAAAGAGAAGAAATTGTAAAAACAACTGTTTTGTTTTGTCCGATATAGTCCACTCTTGGTTCTTTAATTGTACTAGAATCTAAACTAGGATTTTCAGATATAGCTATATAATCATAAGCCATGTATCGATTAGCTATTCCACGTAAAATGAGCATTAACTCTTCTTTACTATTTGCTTTTCTCGCTTTCTCTAAGTTTTCTTCTTTGTACTCACTAAGGTTTATCTCATTAAAGTATGGATACTCTGTCTCTAGTGTATTCCAAAATTCATTGAAAACCTGCTCATTGCTACCCTGAGCAAAAAGACCAAAAGCAACCAACAAGGTAAAAAGTATGATGATTAACTTTTTCATATCATTTCCCCCTTAATTTAAAAGATCTAAGTTCATTTTCAGGGTAGCATACACATATCGTAGTTCAAGTTTTGGCTACTTTATGGACCAATTATTTCATAATTTTCTCATTTTAAAAAAAAGGTTTCCATACAGTTTGTTTATTTTCTAGTATTATGTGCAAATAAAATGCCTACCTTACATAAATAAGATAGGCAATGCTTAGTTTCAGTAATTTATCTATTCTTCTTCTCTTTCACTGTTAAATAGACTTCATATCCTTTCTTTACTACAAAGAAAACAAGCGAAGCTACGCTTATCCAAATAAAAATATGAACAAATAAATCAATATGCTCTACATAGAATGTGTTAGGATTATTTTCACTTTTATATACAGGAACATCATATATATGGTAGCCCATTGTAAATGGCTCCATAGGGTCAACTATCTCACCTGTAGGAAGAATAAGACATGTAATTCCACTATTTGTTCCTCTAACCATACTCTTTCTTGTTTCTACAGACCTAAAAGCAGCAATCTCGGCATGTTGCCACTCTGCGGATGCTTTCTTTGACCAATTATCATTAGTCATATTAATGATTAAATCTGCTCCGTTTTTGACAAAGAGAGCATCTAGAGAGCTGAAAGAATCCTCATAGCATATTGGTGTTGAGAATTTAACTCCATTAAGATCAAATACAGTAGATTCTGTACCAGGAATCCACCAGTTATAATCCATAGACTTTAGAAGCTTATATAAAAGTGGCAATTGTTTTTCGTATGGAAAGTGTTCTGTAAATGGCACTAAGTGCTGCTTTACATACTCCCCTTCTATTTTGCCATCTTTAAAGAGAACAACTGTATTGTACTCTTCGCTATTTTTATTTCCTTCCTCATCATATGGTGGCTTACTTTCATCTTTAATAACAGACTTAGGGTTACCTGTTAATAGTGGAACTTTGATAGATTCAGCGTACTCAACAAAATCTAAAGTTAAATCATGAATATCTTCCCAAACGGTACCTTCTGCGCTGTATTTTGTATGCCAGCTAATAGAAGGAACAAAAGCTGTTTCAGACCAAACAACTAAATCTGGATTATATTGTAATGATTCTGTTGTATATCGCTTTAAGTTATTAAAGTTGTTTCTATATGTTCTGTATCCGCCCTTCCACGAGTCATGATTGTGCTGGATGGTTGCAATTCTTATGGTATCATCACTCTCTCTATTTTCCCAATAAGAGAGTCTATTTGCTCCATAGATGAGAGAGATAAGCACGAGAATAAGATAAATAGAGATTTCAATAACATTACTCTTTAATCGTCTTTTTGCATCTACTTTCTCAGAATGGGCAAATGCTAAGATCCAATCGGATAAAAAGGCTTGAGGAAATATCATTAAGTATATTATTCCCCATATTCCTGTTATATCAGCTATCTGGTAGGTAATTGGGTAAGGATATAGAGCATATACAATATTGCCATATGGATATCCTGCAAACCATGATTCAGCAAGGTATGCATAGCTTGCCCATACGAAGCCTTTAAAAATATAGCCTTTCTTTGGAAATGCCTCATCTACGGCTTTCAATGCTAGAAAGAGCAACAACATCTCACCACCTTTAATTACAGGTGCTATTACAATAGCAAGGGCATGGAATCCCTTGAGCCAATAATTAAAGAAAAAGTAATAGATTAATCCAAAAATAAAGCCATAAAACCAAACACATCTCCATGAGGTATTCTTTATTACAGCAAATACAGGAATAAGTGCAATTAAACTTAAAAAGCCAAAACCATTAGCTGTCAAAAAGCCAGGAAAGGAAGCAGCTAATACAAATGCGGATGCTAATAAAACAAGAACCTCAGAACAAAGTGTTCCGAGGCTCCTTGGATAGTTATTTTTTTTCAAAGAAAACTCTCCGTAATTATTCTTCTTCTACGCCACTTGTAAGGTCCCAAACAAAATCCTTGAGTTCCTTACCAGGTCTAAAGATAGCAACACCATGCCTATCGACAGCAACAACCTCACCAGTCTTTGGATTTCGTGCCTTCTCTCTACCTTTTCTGACTCTTACTTCAAAAGTACCAAAGCCTCTAAGCTCTATAATACGACCATCTTTTAAACCATCTTTGATCTCTTCAAAAAGCTCATCAATGATAAAATGTATCTCAGCTCTATTGAAACCAAGCTTGCTGTGCAAGTTTTCAATAATTGCAGCCTTTGTAAGTTTCTCTTGCATTTTTATTCTCCAAAGTAATTTTGGTTATGCTAATTTAGCAAATGCCTGTGCCATTCTACTCTTTTTTCTGCTAGCTGTATTCTTATGAATTACACCCTTGCTTGCTGCAGAATCAAGAAGTTTTGCAGAAAGAGCTAATGCCTCTTTAGCAGCTTCTTTATCACCTGCAACTACAGCTGCATTAAACTTTTTAACTGCTGTACGGCAAGTACTCTTAGCTGCGCGGTTTCTAAGACGACGCTTAGCGTTCTGACGATCTCTCTTCTCTACGGACTTGTTAGACATTATATTTCCTCCAAACGTTAACAAAAAGTCAAAATAAACATATCTGTCATGTAACGACAATTAACGAAATTATCATAATAGATAATTTGGGTCAACAGATATATCTTACTTTCATAAAAGAAATTGTAAAAAATCAGTCTTCACTAAAGAGCTCATCTTGATAGTCTTGATAGACTTCCCAAAATCCTGTTTCACCATCAAAATAAACTTCATCAAATGGGATGAATATTTGTCTTCCATCCATTGTCATACATGTGAGTTTTCTCGATAAAATATTTATCTCACTAACTCTCCAAATATCATGATCTATCTTTAGTTTTGTCCCTTCTGGAGGAACTCCGGCCTTTTCTTCCATGTAATATTCATATTCATATGCCAAACAGCATAAGAGACGTCCACATGGCCCACTAATCTTTGCAGAATTAAGAGAAAGGTTTTGCTCTTTAGCCATCTTTATCGTAACAGGCTCCATCTCCCTATTCATAGCATGACAGCAATAATCCCTACCGCAAACAGATAGCCCACCAATAAGCCTTGATTCATCTCTTACGCCGATTTGACGTAATTCAATACGCATTCTAAAGACAGCAACAAGATCCTTAACAAGCTCTCTGAAGTCTACCCTTTCTTCTGCAGTGAAGAAGAAGATTACCTTGCTCTCTCCAAGTAAGAAATGAGCTGAAATTAACTTCATTCCTAGCTTATGTTTCAATATCTTCTCTCGACAAACTTCTAGAGCTGTATCTTCTTGACTTTTATTCTCTTCATACTTTGCCATTTCTGCTGGAGTTGCCAAGTGATCAATCCAAAGCACATCGCCATCTACTGTTGTTTTCTTAGCTTCACGGCCACATTGGCAACCAAAGCAAGATAAGCACTGATGTTCATTCTCCTCGCCTACACAACTTTCATCTTCCTTTCCAAAATGGAGACAAGCTCCTCGAGGAGAAGAAGAACCCGGAGTATAATCAGCACCAAATGTTGGAGCTGGTCCAATAACAATGCCTAGGTCCAAGCCAAACTTAGTATCATAAACAACGGGAGTTCCTGCATAAATAACACTATCCCAAGCACCAAGGCAAATGTCATTATATGATGGATTTTTTATAGCATATACATAAGCACTATCATCTTCGTGCATTAATTTTTTTTTCATACCTCAAAAGTTACCACGTAGAAAACCATTTTTCAATTGAAAAGACTGTCTCTTTATCCTTTACTTTGATATTCTCAAAGAATGGATAATCCAAGATTTGTTCTAGCACCACTTGCTGGATATACAGATAAAGCTTTTAGAGAAATATGTGTCTCTTATGGTGCAGAAGCCACTGTAAGCGAAATGGTAAGCGCAAAAGGACTTAGCCGTGATAGTATAAAAACAATAGATTTAATGGACAAAAGTGATAAAGAAAAGAATTATATTGTACAGCTTTTCGGTTCATCACCTGATCCCTTTTTAAGAGCAATCGATGTTTTAAAAGCAAATAAAATTGAAAAAATAGATATCAACTGTGGCTGTCCAGTCCCTAAAGTTGTTAAAACAGGAAGCGGTTCTGCACTAATGAAAGAACCTAAAAAAATTAGAGAGATTGTGAAGGTATTGAAAGATAATCTCAACATTCCAATTTCGGTGAAGTTTCGCCTAGGCTGGGATAATGACTCAATTAATTACCTTGAATTTGCTGAAGAAGCTGTTCTTGGTGGAGCCTCGGCTTTAACACTTCATGCAAGAACTCGTTCTCAAGGATATGAAGGGAAAGCTGATAGAAATGCTTTTAAAAATCTTTCTGATTACTTTAAGGGAGAGAATATACTTCTCTATGCATCTGGCGACATCTTCTCGCCTGAAGATGCATTAGATATCATCACTAACTATGGCATGGATGGTGTTATGTTTGCTCGTGGAGCTATTGGCAATCCATTCATCTTTAAAGAGACTAAAGACTACATAGAAAATGGAGAGTACACGCTTCCTTCTCTAGAAGAAAGAATAGAATGTGCCCTTAATCATTATGATATTTTTGTCAAATATTATGGAGAGGATGTTGCCTCAAGAGCTATGAGAAAACATGCACTAGCATACTGCAAAGGCCTCAAGGGCGCAGCTAAATGCAAGAATTTGATTAGCCTTGCAAAAGAAAAGAAAGACTACATAGATGCCTTTTCTACACTCTACAATTAAGAAAGGGAGCAACTTAGGCTCCCAATTTTAATTCTTAAAAACAACAAAATCTAAGAAGAAAATAAAAAGAAAATATGCGCCGATAAAGATAGTTCCAACAAGAAACGCAGCCTTTAAAACACCACGAATAAAGTACTTGTACTCCTTAGGTGATAAATCAAGTTTCTCACCTTTACTATCACTATCTTGTTTCGGTCTATACCATGGAAGCCCTTCAATGTTCATGTCGGCAAAGCTTCTCATGTCATCTTCATCTTCTTCTTTTCTTTTTTTTGAGAACATGCTCATTTCTTTTTGTTCTTCTTATTTTTTTCTAGTTCTTCTTTTTCTTTCTCTTCTTTAATGAGTTTTTCCATTAATCTTTTGGCATTCTTGTTCTCTTCATCTGTATTAAAGAGATGGCATGCACAGAAATGCTCGCTCTCAACTTCTTTAAACTCAGGAGCAACAAACTTACAGATTTCCATGCACTCTCTACAACGAGTATGGAACTTACATCCCTTTGGAGGATTAGCAGGAGAAGGAATAGAACCCTCGAGAATAATTCTCTCCATATGGAAATCTGGATCTGGAACAGGGATAGCTGAGAAGAGTGCCTCTGTGTATGGATGAAGAGGTTTACTAAATAGCTTATCTGTTGTGGCAAACTCAACCATATTACCTAAGTACATAACGCCAACTGTATCTGAAATATGCTCAACAACAGAAAGGTCATGAGAGATAAATAAATATGTCAATCCAAACTCTCTCTGCAAATCCTTAAGAAGATTAATAATCTGAGCCTGAATTGATACATCAAGAGCAGAGACAGGTTCATCACAAAGGATAAAGTCTGGGTTTAGAGCAAGAGCACGTGCGATACAAATACGTTGTCGCTGTCCACCAGAGAATTCATGTGGGTATCTTGCTTTAGCATACTCAGGTAATCCACAAGCAGCCATTACACGTGTAATGTAATCATCAAACTCTTCTGGAGGAACAATTTTATGCTCTCTTACAGCTTCTCCAATAATTTCACCAACAGGAAGACGTGGAGAAAGAGATGAATAAGGATCCTGGAAAATTATCTGAATATTTGGTCTTTCCTTTCTTAGTTCGTCCTTAGAAAGAGAAAAGAGCTCTCTACCATTAAAGTATACTTCTCCAGATGTCTTATCTTGGAGACGAAGTATTGTTCTTCCAATAGTACTCTTACCACATCCGCTTTCACCAACAAGACCCATTGTTGTACCTTTCTTAATTTTAAAAGATACGCCATCTACGGCCTTAACATTGCCGACAACCATTTTGAAAAAGCTACTCTTAATGGGGAAGTATTTCTTCAAATTCTTTACAACAAGAAGGTTTTCAGGATCTTTTTCTGCACCATCTAGTATGTTTTTCATTTTTTCTTCTGCCATTTTTATAGCTCCTCTGGGTTAACAGTCTTAGGATATTCAATAACATTCTTCTCATCATAGAATCTATAACAAGAAACAACATGAGTATCACTAATCTTAATTGATGGAGGATAGATTCCTGCACACTTATCACACTGAAGTTCACATCTATCTCTGAAGTAACAATAGTTAGGCATGTTTACAGGGTTAGGAACACTACCAGGAATATTGTAGAGATGATCTACTTTCTTACCAACTACTGGCTTTGATTTCATCAAACCAATTGTATATGGATGAGCTGGGTGATGGAAAATATCTTCTGCAGTACCCTTTTCAATAACACGACCTGCATACATAACAACAACATAGTCTGCCATACCAGCAACAACACCAAGGTCATGGGTAATAAGCATGATAGAAGAACCTATTTTCTTTTTTAAACTCTCCAACAAATCAAGTATCTGAGCTTGAATAGTTACGTCTAGTGCAGTTGTTGGTTCGTCAGCAATTATTAAATCTGGCTTACAAGCAAGAGCAATTGCAATCATTACTCTCTGTCTCATTCCGCCACTAAGTTCATGAGGATACATCTTATATACACCCTCCTTATTAGCGATTCCAACCATTTCTAAAAGCTCAAGAGTTCTATTTTTAACCTCTTCTTCACTCATTTCAGGGTTATGAAGAGTAGTAGCTTCATCAACCTGCTCACCAATACGGAAAACAGGGTTTAAGCTTGTCATTGGCTCTTGGAAGATCATACTCATTCTGTTACCACGAATAGTTTCCATAACAGAATTTGGGGTATTTACGATGTTATAAGCTGTCCCATCTCCCTTATTAAAGCGAATCTCACCACCGACAACTTGACCAGAAGGTCGTTGTAAAAGCTGCATTAAAGAAAGAGAAGTAACACTCTTACCGCATCCGCTTTCACCTACAACACCTACTGTACAGTTCTTAGGAACTTCGAAGGTAATACCATCTACTGCTTTGACAGTACCAACTTCAGAAAAGAAGAATGTACAAACATTATCAAATTCGACAACGTTATTTGGATTCTTCATCACAGTTGTGTATAGTTTCGGATCTTTATTTGCATTAGCTCTCGCTTCTTCGAGCTTCTTTGTTACTCTTCTATTGAATTTTGTGATTCGTCTGGATTCTTTACCAGAAATATATGATGAATGGTCTGACATTTGTATTACCTCTTTCCCTTAGGGTCATAAGCATCTCTAAGGCCATCACCCACAAAGTTAAATGAAATAACTGTAAAGCTAATTAATAACCCAACAGGAATCCAAATATATGGATAGTGAGCCATTGCAGACGCAGAAGAAACACTGTTAATCATCGTTCCCCATGTTGCAAGAGGATGCTTAACACCGAGTCCTAAGAAAGACAATGTACTCTCTGTCAAAATTGTTCCACCAATACCCATTGTTGCAAGTACGATAAGCTGAGGCATAACGTTTGGAATTAAGTGCTTGAAGATTCTATCTTTTACACGAATACCTGTTGCTTCTGTTGCAATCATAAATTCTTGCTCTCTGAATGAGAGAATTTGACCTCTTACTAAGCGAGCTACTCCAGCCCAACCCATAATACCTAGGGCAGCCATCATGATGAATAGACGCTTATAAACATCCATTCTCATTGCATCCATAATACCACCAAGAATAATCATAATAGGCATACTTGGAAGACAGTAGAAGATATCAACAAGTCTCATGATGATATTATCAACCCAACCACCATAGTAACCCGCTAAGCCTCCCATTACAATGCCGAGAATTAACTCTATTAGGACAACAACAAAACCTACCATTAGCGATACTCTTCCTCCATGCATAATACGAGAGAAGACATCAAAACCATCTCCATCTGTACCAAGAATATGTGTCAAAGATGGGGAAGCATAACGATCAATTACGTATGTTATCTGGTTTGCCCATAGCTCATAGCTTCTGTCTGTCTTCTTTACTCTAAGCTCTGTAGGGGTAAGAATAGTATTTCCACTCTCATCGGTAGCGAACCTACCATCTTCTGTCTGTTGAGGAAGAGTTGTATCAAATGAAGCTTCACTCTTATTCTCATCAAGCATTTTTAGTATTCCTTCTGCAATTTCTTGCTTAGCAATATAAGGAATAGTATCTTCGCCATTGTTTCTTCTGATAATAAATGTTGAGAACTCACCCTCTTCATTATTTTCTGAATCAAAGATTCTAACAACTTCGCTGTCCATATCTCTAACAAAATGGTATTCCTTTCCATTTGCAGAGAATGTATCTGAAGTATAAACAGCAAGAAGAGCATTATTTCTAAATTCATCAGTTACACTCTTTGATGAGTCAAAGAGATCAATAACAAAAGTTGTGAATATCTTAGCAACCTTTTTTGTTCCTAATGAGTAGACATTGCTTGTAGCTCCATCATTAGAAATAAAGTAGGTTTTCTCTTCAAAAGAGAATATCTGATTTGGCTTTGTATTCTCAGCTTTTTTCTCAAAATCAGAAGAAAGAGCTCCATTTTCGTAAACAAAACCTTCAACATTTTTAGTAATTGAATAGCTCTTTCCAACTGTCTTTTTATAAGAGTATTCAGTGTCATTGAAGGTAAATTTTCCACTATTTCCTTTCAATTTTGTTTTTGCTAAATCTTCAAATCCAGCATCACTAGAGAATCCATTAGGATATGAAAAAGAACGAGAAACTCCATCATAAGTTGCATATTGAACACTGCTAGATCCAAATGACGCAACCTTTTCTGCACTACGCTGAGAAAGTGTATATACCTCTTCCCCAAGTCTATCAATTTCATAAGCATTTGCATCATCAGCTATAGAAATATAAGAGGAAAGAGAGTTACTCTGCATTGTCTTAATATTTGTTGTCATATAGCTATTAGCTTTTGTGTCAACATCAATAGTGCTATCAACAACATAACCAGTAAAGGAAGTACTCTCAGTTGCAACACCTAAACGAGTGTTAATAATATCATATTTGTAGAAAGTCTGTTTTTGGCCATAAGGGTAAAAAAGAGGGCCCAAGAAACAGAAAACAAAGAGAACAATAACAGAAACAAAGCCAAAAACAGCTAATCTATTACGTAAGAATCTCTTTATAACTTGACGTGTTGGGGACAAAACCTTTACGCGTGACACATCGTCAAGTCTTTCCTGCGCCTCTTTTGGAGAACTTATCTTTTTCTTCTTTAAAACATCATTTAAATTATATGAAGCCATCTAAATTCTCCTTAACTAAGTCTTACACGTGGATCAACCACTGCATAAAGAAGGTCTGTAATCAAATTTCCAAGTAATGTCAAAATAGAAATGAATGCTAAATAGAACATTACAAAAGGAATATCACCTTGAACCATTGAGTTGTAGGAGGCATATCCAATACCTCTAATTCCAAATAATGTTTCTGTTATAAGAGCACCAGAAAAAAGACCAGGAAGAGATCCACCAAGTGTTGTTACAAGTGGGATAAGAGTATTGCGAAAAGCATGATGATTAATAACTTTCTTCTCAGGAACACCCTTAGCTCTCGCTGTTCTAATGTAGTCTGAGTTTAATACTTCAAGCATATTTGTTCTTGTATATCTCATAAGACTACCAATTGACATAATAGAAAGAGTAAGTGCTGGCAAGAAGAAGTGTTTAGCTAAATCTAAAAATTTACCAAACTGAGATAGATTTTGATAATTTCTACCTTGCATACCCATTAGGTCAAACCAACCAAGTTTAACTGAGAATATATACTTCAAAAGAGTAGCTAGGAAGAATGTAGGAAGAGAAATACTTATCATAGCAAATACAGTTGTAAAATAATCTGCAAAGCCATATTGCTTTTTTGCAGCAAGTATTCCAAGAGGAATAGCAACAAGTATTTCAACAAAGAATGAAACTAAAGAAAGCGCAAAGCTATACCATATAGTATTGTGAAATTCCTTTGTAACAGGAATAGTCCAAGCCCAGCTATCGCCCCAATTGCCACTCAAAGCAGTACCAAGCCAAATGAAATATCCTTTTAGAATACCTTTGTCCATACCGTATTGGGCATTTAAGTCATCTAACCATTCTGAATAACTCTTTGCAGCACCTGGTCGAGATGCGAGTTCTCTAGCCTTAGTCTCTAAGTAGTTACCAGGCATATTATACATTAGTGAGTAGACAATGAGCATTACAAAGAAAAGAATAACTATACTGTATAATACTCTCTTAAGCGTATACTTTAACACTTCTTATTTGTCCTCCTTCTATCTGATTTTTACACATAAACACAAGCGGGCTCATCAAGTCCGTGAGTCAAGTTTCAGAATACTCTATATTTTGTTATTGGTCAAACATTTTTGTACAAAAACCGAAAAAATGTTATTTTTTAATTCTTTATGATAAAAGAAATTACAAAGAATTAACATAAAAATACCCCCACCGAAGTGAGGGCACTTAATATAAAACTAAGACGCTTAGTTTGTTGCGAGAGTATCAATCTCTGCATCCCATCCCCAATATGGAGTCATATCTTTAGGCATTGTTTCTGTGTTAATACGAATTGTAGAAACAACAGTGCAATCCTTTCTCTGATATGTTGGGAGCTCTACACCCCAGTCCATGATGATTTCCATAGCTGCCTTGTAAGTAGCCTTTCTGAAATCTGTATCAGAACTTGTTCTTCCTTCGATGATGAGTTCATCGAGCTGATCATCTGTAATCTGATAGTGGTTAGAGTTTGTATTCTGACCATTAGCGTTAGAAGAGTGATAAACCTGATACATATCTGGGTCTACTGTGCTCTGCCATGCAGCAACCCACATCTCAGCTGTGTTAGCCTCTAAAGCGTTGTTCCATGTTGTACTAGTACAGTCGTTAACCTGGAGAGTAATACCAATCTTAGATAGAGCTTCACTAGCATTAACAGCAATACCATATGCTGGGTGATCCTGTTCACCACTACCTGGGATAAGAATCTCATAAACCATCTTAGCGCCTTCTGGAGCTGCTGTGAACTTTCCTGTTGCTTCATCCCATGTATAACCAGCTGCCTTAAAGTAGCCAATTGCTGCATTGAGAGCTGCTTCATACTTCTGTTCATCGTTCATAGAAGAACTGTAGATAGCGTTTCCATCAACATCTGTTGAGTAAGCGATCTTATATCCAGCATCTGTTGGCTGAGGAGCAGCCCAAGATGTGTTAGAGATTGGATACTGAATAACACTAGCTCTGTCACCATAGTAAGAATTGATAACTGTATCTCTGTATACAGAGAAGAGAGTCATGAATGCCTTTCTGAGGTCCTTACTTGCATCACTTCCACTCTCGCCACCAACACTAACAAGGTTAGCATTGATACCAAGGTAACCATATCCACGATAGTCAACAAGATATGTTGTAAGTGTGTTACCAACAAGTTCACCATTAGAGTTTGCATCTTTAATAGCCATAACAGTAGCATCGTTGATACTTGGAGTTGCGATATCGAATGTTCCTGTAACAATACCAGGTACATAGTCAGAATCAGTAGATTCCTGGAAGAGGAGTGTATCAATATCAGGCTGTCCAAGATAATAATATGGGTTAGCCTTAAGTGTTACAACACCATTCTGGTAGCTCTCAAATACATATGGACCAGCACCAAGTGGCTGAGTTGTCTTACTTCTTACACCAGAGAGATCACCCTTCTTGAAGCCGAAGGAATCAACACCGTTGTAAAGAGAAGGATCACCATAGTAGTGAAGAGGAACAATTGTAAATGCCATGTTGTAGATAGATGTAGCATCAAATGATGACATATGAACTGTCATTGTATACTTACCTGTCTTTTCAATACCAGAGATTGACTTAACATCATCACCTGTTGAAATACCATAGTTGTAAGCATTACCAGAAACACTAGCTAAGCACTGATAGATTGTAGATCCAGCTGTTTCTGTTTCTGTCGCAGCAAGAATATCATTATCATATGCAGCAAGAATTGCCTGCCAATAATCAGCAACTGTTGCACCTTCTTTCCATGCATCGCCATATCCCCAAAGCATCATACCAAGTTTAAGTTGGAGAGCTGGATCAGCATAAACAGCAGAAGCATCAACACCAAGATAAGACTGAGAATAGTCTGCAGCATAGTTAGCAACTACATAGTCAACAATTTCCTGTGCAAAAGCTTCGCCAGCCTTGTCCATATCAGCCCAGAACTTGTCCTGAGTTTCTTTTGTCCAAAGAGAATAGTCTGTATTATCTTTTCCTGCAGCAAGAATAAGAGAATCAGCACTCTTCATTGAGTTGTAATACTCATCCATACCAATGATTGGCTGAGCATAGAGTGTGCTAGAACCATCATATGTAGGATCAGAAAGAACATAGATACCAAAGATAACATCATCGATTGTTGCAGGTGTTCCATCTGAGAACTTGATGTCATCTCTCATTGTGAGCTTATAATCAACTGTTCCATCTGCATTCTGAACAACTTCAACGTCCCCTGCTCCCTGGTAGAAATAGTCTGTTCCATTGTAAGAGTGAGTCTCACCTTTAATACCATTATAAATAATAGCACCACCACGGTCTGCAGCAAGAAGACTAAGCTGTGTAACATCAACGATGTCCTGGTCATATGCTGTTGCAGCAAAGAAAGGAGAGAACTTCATACCAAAGCTAGCTGTAGCAAAAACAGCTGTAGTTGGCTTAGCAACAACTGCTGGAGCTTCTGTCTGAGCTGGAGTTGTAGTTGTTGTAGTTGAAGGTTTTACTGCTGGAGTTGTTTCTGTCTGGCCCTGAGCAAATACACTAAATGTGCAGAGAACCATAAGAACAATAGCTAAAGTTTTTTTCATTCCTAATTCCTCCTAGAGGTATTAATAGCGTACAACGTACGCAAATTTACTTTTATTCTTCCTCTTCAGGAAGTTTTGCCACTCCAACCACCTTCATTGCTAAATCTTTTCTCTTAGCAAATAAAGAATATGAAAGAGCAACAAGAAGAAGAGTTAATACTAAGAGAATTGCATCCAAGATACTTTCTCCACTCATTATCCATGAGACAATATGTCCTAAAAGAGAGCACAGAGAAAAGAAAAAAGAAACGAAGACATAAGAAATAAGCTTTTCTGTAATCTTATCCTTTTCGCTTCTTATGTACTCACTCTTGTTCTTTCTTAACATTAGAACAATGTTTGTCTGACCAAGAAGAGGAAAAGCTACAGCAATCAAAGGAAGAGAGACATACATAACCCTGCCTTTATCTGTATTAAGAAGCAGAGCAATAAAATAAATTACCCACTCAGCAATAGTAAAAATAAAAAAAATCTTTTTTACTTTCCCTATCTCTTCTTTTTTCTTTTCGAATCCGAACAACTCTCCCCTATATACTGGGATTGTAACAACCTTACCATTTTTCTGGCTTTTATTCTCTAGGCGATAATCCTTCGTATATTTTCTAGAACTCATTCTTCTCTCAATCTTCTAATACAAATTTAAAAGATGTAGGTTAAGAATACTATAATAGCCATAATTAATTCAACTATTTATAGAAACACAAACATGGAAATGAAAACTCAAAAGAAATTATAGTTTTCCCCTAATTCTTTATATAATATTGAGTACCACAAATATAAACAGAGCACTTATTTTTCGCATTTCGTAAATTTATGCATTTTTTGTATATTTCAATAAAAGAACTTTTCTTTTTGCTTTTTGCTTTTCTGATAGTGTAGAATATTATTAGAGGTGTTAAAGTGCGAATTCTTGTATTAGGCTCAGGAGCCAAGGACCATGCTGCAGTCTGGTGGCTTAGCCAAAGTGCGTTTATTTCGGAATTATTTGTTGCTCCAGGCAACCCTGGGACAGAAGACATAGCAACAAATCTATATTCTACAGATCCATCTAATCCGGAAGAAGTTTATAGAGCTATAAAAGAACACAATATCGAAAGTGTATTTATTGGAACAGAAGCTCCTCTTCTAAGTGGAGTTAAGGAATATCTTTCTGAAAGAGGAATTACTTGTTTCGGAGCAAGTAAAGAAGCTTTAAAACTAGAAGATGATAGAGCTTTCTCTCGTTCATTTTCACATCGACATAATATCCCTGTTCCAGAGAACTCTGTCTTTAAAGATTTAGATAGTCTTGAAACCTTCTTAGACCAGCATCCAGATACTCGTTACACAATAAAAGCAAATACAATTACTCCATCTAGAATAATGCTGTCATCATCAGATAAATATGCTCTCTTGAATTATGCACAGGGGCTATTACAGAAAGGCCCTATCCTTCTTGAGAAGCATATTGATGGACTACATGCAACTGCAACACTGTTTGTAGATAAGAATGGATACCTACTTCTTCCTCTTGCTAATGAATACACAAACGTATCTCATTTCCAAGGAACACCTACAGGCGGTATGGGAGCTATTGCGCCAATTCCTATTAATGACACTATTAAAGAAGAGATTAAAACTAAAATTGTAGAGCCAACTTTAAAAGGATTGAAGGAAGAAGGACTTGCATATAGTGGAGTATTAACCCTCTCCATAATTATCACCAAAGATGGACCAATACTTGTTGACTATCATGTTCGTTTAAATGACCCTGCAACTCAAGCTATGGTTCCAATCATTAAAACAGATATCATCGAAATAATGGTAGCTATGAAAGAAAATAGATTGTCTAGCGTCAAACTAGAACTAAATAATCTCTCAACTGTAGCTGTAGTATTGGCTTCTTATGGCTATCCTATGGACCCTATCATTGGCAAAGAGATAACAGGACTTTCAAATGCTTTCCTAATGAATACTGAAAATAAGCCACTAGTTTTTATCGGGGCAATAAAAAAGACACCTGATGGCCGTTTCTTTACTAATGGTGGAAGATGCATAACTGTCGTAGGTCGAGCCCAAAGCTTAGAAGGTGCCAATATGCAGGCTTATAAACTAATAAAGGATAAAAACTTTTCATCCCTTTGGTACAGAGATGATATAGGAAACAAATTCTTTAACCAATGAAAAGAAATCTCCGAATCCTTATGGAAACGGAGATTTTTCTTTATCAATCAATTAATGACTACGTCTAAATTCGTAAAGCAAGATTCCAGTTGCAACCGATACATTTAAGCTATCGATATGACCTCGCATAGGAATTGAAGTTATATAATCGCAATTCTTTCTAACAAGATTCGATATTCCATCGCCTTCACTTCCCATAACAATGGCTGTTCTAGAAGCAAATTTTTCTGTATAAGAACTAGAACCATTCATATCTGCACCATAAATCCAAAAGCCGTTATCTTTGAGAGTTTTTATCTCTCTAGTAAGGTTTGTCACTACAGATACTGGAACGTACTGAGCTGCACCTGAAGAAACCTTTACGACGGTCTCGTTAGCCTGGACTGAGCGTCTCTCTGGAATAAGGACAAGATCTACGCCAAACTGATCTGCTGAACGCAAGATTGCTCCTAAGTTATGAGGATCTGTAATACCATCAAGAATTAAAACTAGAGCACCATCATCTTCTTTTAAAGAAGAACAAAACTCATCGACTGTAGTTTCAATTAATCTTGAAGCTCCACGTCTCGGACCACCTAAATCCAAAAGAGCTCCTCTTAAATCAACTCCTATCATCATAGAGGAAAGTTCATCTTTACTAAGCTTCTTTACAGCAACCTTTCCAGTTAGAATTGCTTTGCGCTCTAAATCTTGAATTCTCTCTCCGCCATTTCTCTGAAGATAGAGAGTAGAACCCATACCAGCTTTCTTTAAGGCTTCCTCAATTGCATGATAACCGTAGACCTTCTCGCCCATTTATACCTCTTAGTTCTCTGTAAAAGCCATTGGCTTTGGATTTTTAGTTGGACTCATTGTATCATAAAGCTCTTTCATAATCTTCTTTTCTTTTATGCCAAGACGCTTTGGAGTTTCAACAACTACCTTAAGATACATATCACCTCTTGAGCCACCACGAAGAGAAGGTACACCCTTACCTTTCAGTCTCAAAAGCTTTCCATTTTGAGTTCCCTCAGGGATATCAACCATAACATCGGTACCGTCAATAGTTGGGATCTGAATGCTATCACCTAATGCAGCCTGAACAAATGAGATTGGAACTTGAAGATAAACATCATTTCCATCTCTTACAAAGTACTTATCAGGACGAACATTTACTACAAGAATCAAATCACCATTTGGACCGCCGTTGCTTCCAGCATCTCCCTTTCCTCTGAGAGTTAATCTTGTACCATCATCACTTCCTGCAGGAATTGTTACACTAAGCTTTTCGCTCTTTCTAATAGTTCCTGTACCATGACACTCAGAACAAGGATTGTCTACAACATATCCTGTACCTCTACATGCCCTACATGGTTGTGACATCTGGAAGAAACCACCACCAGATACTGTTTGACCACTACCACCACAAGTTGGACAAGCATGCTTTCCTGTTCCACCAGTACCATGACAAGATGGACAAACATCATCATGGGAGAAAGAAATCTCTTTCTTGCATCCGAATGCGGCCTCTTTGAAATCTATTGTAATATCATAACGAAGAGACTGTCCCTGTCTTGGGCCATTAGGATTTCTTCTTTGAGAAGATGATGAACCACCTCCAAAGAAAGATGAGAATATATCAGAGAATCCACCTGAGCCTCCAAAAAGATCGCTGAAGTCTCTGTATACATTCTGGTAACCGCCACTTGCTGCACCACCCATACCATCAACACCAGCAAAGCCATACTGATCATATGCACTCTTCTTTTTAGGATCAGAAAGAACTTCGTAAGCCTCACTAGCTTCCTTGAATCTTTCTTCTGCTTGTGCATCTCCTGGGTGTGTATCAGGGTGATTTGCCATAGCAATCTTTCTATATGCTTTCTTTATTTCTTCCTCAGTAGCTCCTTTTTGAACTCCAAGGACTTCATAATAATCACGTTTTGCCATATTACCCCTATTTTACACCATAAGGCAGCATGTATTCCATGCTGCCCCTAAATCATCTAAAAAGATTTATTATTTTACTTCTTCAAAGGAAGCATCCATTGTATCATCACTACCGTTTGAAGAAGATGTATTCTCTTCCTGGCCACCCTGGCTCTGTTGATACTGGCCATTAGCCTGACCATTAGATCCAGCAGCGTTTGCCTGTTGAGCTTCATATACCTTCTGTCCAAGCTGCATTGATGCACTCTGAACTTTCTCAGTCTTACTCTTAATCTCTTCAGCACTAGCATTAGCGTTAGCTAAAGTATCCTTAAGATCCTTAACTGCACTCTCGATAGCACTTCTCTCGCTTGGAGAAACCTTGTCGCCATAATCCTTCAAAGCCTTCTCTGTTGAATAAACAGTTGCTTCAGCATTATTCTTTGCTTCGATTGTCTCTCTAACCTTCTTATCATCTGCAGCATGAGCTTCAGCTTCCTTAACCATCTTATCAATATCAGCTTCGCTTAAGCCAGAAGAAGACTCAATTCTAATCTTCTGCTCCTTGCCTGTTCCGAGATCCTTTGCAGATACGTGAACAATACCGTTAGCATCGATATCGAATGTTACTTCAATCTGTGGTACTCCTCTTGGTGCTGGAGCGATACCTTCAAGATTGAACATACCAAGTGTTCTGTTCTGAGAAGCAAGCTCTCTTTCACCCTGAAGTACGTGAATAGATACAGCTGTCTGACCATCTGTTGCTGTTGAGAAAATCTGACTCTTTCTTGTAGGAATAGTAGTATTTCTCTCAATAAGCTTTGTTGTAACACCACCAAGTGTTTCAATACCTAATGATAGAGGTGTGACATCCAAAAGAAGAACATCTTTAACATCTCCCTTAAGAATACCACCCTGAATTGATGCACCTACTGCAACAACTTCATCTGGGTTTACACCCTTATGTGGTTCCTTACCGAAGAGTTTCTTAACTTCTTCCTGTACCATAGGAATTCTTGTACTACCACCAACCAAGATAACTTCATCAATATCAGAAGCGCTGAGTCCAGCATCTTTAAGAGCATTCATGCAAGGAATCTTTGTCTTTTCAACAAGTGGTTCAATCATCTGCTCAAACTTAGCTCTTGTAAGCTCTTTCTGTAAGTGCTTTGGACCTGTAGCATCTGCTGTGATGAATGGTAAGTTGATTGTTGTCTGTGTAGAAGAAGAGAGAACAATCTTTGCCTGCTCAGAAGCTTCCTTAAGTCTCTGAAGAGCCATCTTATCTGTTGAAAGATCGATACCATACTCCTTCTTAAAGTCACTTACAAGCCAATCAATAATTACCTGGTCGATGTTATCACCACCAAGATGTGTATCACCATTTGTACTCTTTACTTCGAAGACACCGTCTCCAAGTTCAAGAATTGAAATATCAAATGTACCACCACCAAAGTCGTAGACAGCAATCTTCTCTTCCTTAGAAGAATCCTTACCAAAACCATATGCAAGAGCAGCAGCTGTTGGTTCGTTTACAATTCTCTTTACATCGAGACCTGCGATTCTACCAGCATCCTTTGTTGCCTGACGCTGAGCATCGTTGAAGTAAGCAGGAACTGTAATAACAGCTTCCTTAATCTCTTCACCAAGGAAATCCTCAGCTGTTTTCTTCATCTTCTGAAGGATGATTGCAGAAATTTCCTGTGGAGAATACTGCTTTCCTTCAATATCTACTTTAATTTCATCGTTAGCTCCAGCAACAACCTTATAAGGAACCATCTTTATCTCTTCGGTTACTTCGTGGAACTTTCTTCCCATAAATCTCTTAATAGAATAAATAGTGTTCTCAGGATTTGTTACCATCTGGTTCTTTGCTGGTTTACCAACAAGACGCTCATCTCCCTTGAATGCAACAACACTTGGTGTTGTTCTATCTCCCTCACTATTTGCAATAACACTTGGCTCGTTTCCATCCATAACTGCAACGCAGCTATTTGTTGTTCCGAGGTCAATACCAATAATCTTTCCCATATTCTAAATCTCCATATAATATCAAATTAAAATGATGATTTTACTCATCAGAAACTAAAATAATAATGGTAATAAAAATCGTCAAATTTTATTCCATTATTTCTTTGGTTTAGCTACAAAAACTTTAGCAGTTCTTAAAACCTTACCATGCAGAAGCCAACCTGTTGCACATTCTGCTGCAACTTCCTCTTCTTTTATCCCTTCTTTCTCCTGAACGCCATAGGCTTCCATAGTATTAGGATCGTAAGGAGTGCCAACTTTGCTATTAATCATCTCAAGTCCCCAATTTTGCTTAAGAACCTGGAAAAGATGATCTTTAACCATTACAACACCTTTCTTTAGTGCTTCAATATCGTCAGTCTTCTCACTAGCATCTATTGCTCTAGAGAAATTGTCTAATGGCTCAAGGAGATCTGAAATTAATGATTCATTAGCGAACTTAACTGCATTTTCCTTTTCACTTCTTAATCTCTTTTTATAGTTCTCAGTATCTGCAGCACGGCGGAGCTCATCTTCCTTCATCTTGAGGATTGTTTCTTCAAGTTCTTTAACATGATTATTTAGCTCATCTATTTCAGAAAGAGTTGTATCCTCTTCCTCTTTTTCTTTCTCTTCATCAACAGCTAAATCTTCATTTGTCGCCACTTCATCTTTAACTTCTTTTTCTTCTTTCTTTTCTTCAGCCATTGCTTTAGTTCCTTTATTTTTATTTTTTTTATTCTTTCTCATAACAAATGCCCCTCCAAGGGCATCTGTATTAAAGGTAATAATTAATTCTCAACTCGTCAAACAAATCAATCATCATCAGAAACGTCTACCTCTTCCTCGTCGCCTATTACAATATCCATTTCTTCAATGAGTGGTTTCTTCTGTTCTTTTGGCTCGTTCTTCTTTTTTTCTTCTCTCAAGACATTTTGCTGACCTTTCAGTCTTACAAGATTTGCTTCTTCGCTAAGTCTTTGACTCTTTGCTTCCTTGTTTTCATCTTGTAGCTTGGCTTTGTCATCCTTGAGTCCATCGATTGTATCTTGAAGGTTCTTCTCTTCCGCTTGAAGATTCCAAATCTCTTCTTTTATCTCAGTGACATTCTCTAGCTTTGCTGAAAGCATAGCTTCACTCTCACTTATCTTAGAGCGAAGATCACTTAAAGAGTCTTCTGCCTCTTTAATCTTTCCATGAGTTGTCTCTAAGAGTAAATGATAGGTTTCTTCACTATCACTTATAGTTTTATTAACAAGCTTTAAGAAATCTTCACTCTGACTCTTAGTCTTCTGTAATGTCTGATTTGATTCATTTTGAATATTCTCAAGAATCTCAGATAGAGTGCCTTCACATCTATCTTTGTATTGATTTCTTCTATTCTCTAGATCATCCAAGACAAGGTTAAAGTTGTTTTTCTTCTCTTCTATATAGCTGTTGAAGCTTTCTTCAATCTTTGTTTTGTCATTGTTAAATGAGACTAGAGCATCTTCAAGATCACTCTTCTTTCTTTCAATATTAGCTTGAGAGAGCGCAATTAGTTCATCCTTAGTCTTGCCAAGTTCTTCCAAACTAAGCTTAGCCTCTTCGTTTAAATTATTAATAGACTGATTAAATTCATTTAATAGTTTTTCTTTCTTCTCTGCTAGTTCGCTTATGACACTCTCTATTTTCTTTTCTTTTTCGTCTAACTTATCAGCATAGATGTCCATAGAAGCTGTAATTTCATCTTCTTTGTCTTGAAGTTTCTCTTCAAGTGAATTTTCGGTGCTCTTAATAGCACTATCTAAATCCTCAATAGAAGAAGAAATCTTATCTTCAAATTCGCTAAAGAGAGCATCACGCCTACTTTCAAAGCTACTAAGCGCCATTTCACGGTTCTTAGATAGCTCATCTGTCTTATTCTCTAGTTCTTTAACAACATTTTCTTTCTTAATCTCTAGTTCAGTAATTAAACCTTTGATTGATTCAGCAAATGTGTTTAGCTCATTCTTGCCATTATCAATGTTTTCACTGATTAATGCTTCTTCGTCTTTTAGCTTAGCAAGTTGATTTTCTGCCTCTTCTTCTTGCTCACGGCAAATATCATCATAAGCCTTCTTTTCTTGAGCCATGTAATCAGAAAATTGCATCTTAGCTCTCTCAAGAGCTTGAGAAAACTGCTGAAGCATTTCATTGTTTTCTTCTTTCTGGTTAGCCCCAGCATTTTTTAAATCTTGCTCTGTAGATGCTACAAGGCGAACATAGTCTGCCTTGATTGAATCAAGTTGGTTTGTTAGTCTCTCTACATCCTTCTGGAATGCAAGCGCATAATCATTTACAGCTTCAATCTTTCTTACCTCTGCTTGTACAGCATAGAGTCTATTCTCTGCTTGCTCTGTCTGAACCTTTAGTTTTTTTAAAGCATTGCCGTAGTTCTCACATACTCCAGATAGGTCATCAAGTTCTCTCTGGTGGACAAGAACGAGGTCTATAGATTCTGCTAAATGATTCTGTACAGTGTTAGCATGTTCAATCCTACTAGAAATATTCTGCTCGCAATCTCTTGCTGTAGAGCTCATACGATTCATTGTAGAACTTACTTCGCTACGGAAGTTTTTAACTTGCTGATTCAATGATTTAAGGGTTCTATCTTTTCTGTCAGCAGCACGAAAAGCAATTAAAATAATTAAATTAACTAAAAAACTAACCCCAATAGCAACGTAAATGTAGGTAGTAGACATCGGCATCTCCATTAGAACAATTTTTTTCTTAATTCCACCCAATTCTTTACAGTTAAATCTGCAGAAGAATCTGAGTTCTTTGTAGAGATAAGGGCACTTTTCATTCCTGCCCTATGGGCACCCTCTACATCTTTATGAATACTGTCTCCCACATACAGTATTGCCGTTTTCTCAACCCCTAATTTCTCACCTAAAATCTCAAAAGGTGTAAGCGAAGGCTTAAGTCTACCAATCTCTTCTGTTGAAATCTGAACAGGAAAGAAAGACTCTATTTTCATTGCCTTAAGCTTGCTCCCAATTGGGAAATCAGATAGTACTCCCATAGAGTACTTCTTATCCTTTAAAAGTGAAAGAACTTCGCTCACTCCATTTGAAGCTTTTATTGATTTGAAAAGTGCTTCATATCTAAGAGTAAAGACGCGCTCTTCCTTCTTTAAAAATGTATTAAGAAGTTTCTCATCACATCTTCCATACATATTGAAAACCATTCTCTTGCCATTTTCTTCTCGGCTAAGCACAGGCAAGGAGGAAAAGCTATCTTCTTCTCTAAGCCTCTGCCTAGCCTTGTTGTATTTCATAGCAAATATTAAATGAGGAAGAGAAGCAATAAAGACTCTTATATTTGTTTTCCATAGAGGATAAAAGGTTCCATCAATGTCGAAAGCAACAGCCTTTATCCCGTTTTCCTCTAAAAAACCCATTATTTCTTCCTTTTTGCCTTCTGCTTGGAATTTCGGACAATTAACTCAGCTTTTTCTCTCTCTTTTCCTATTCTAGCCTTTCCACCTGGTTTTTTGCTGATTCCCTTCTTAACAGAAGAGGTAGCCTTATTATTCTTTCTAATAACAGCTCTAATTTCCTTCTCTTCCTTTCCTGGTCCTCTGTCATTTAAGCTAGGATTACGTTTTCTTTCTCTGAGTGAGATTTCAACAGGAATATATGTAAAACCAAGGTCTCGTCTTATGCTATTCTTTAAATATGAGACATATGTTTCAGGGAAACCATGAACCTTATTAACGAAAAATAAGAACCTAACAGGATTGTTGCTAACCTGTGTTCCATAAAGAACTTTAAAATATCCAGTAGCAGAGCGAGGTGGTTCTTGGTCTGTCGTCCACTTTTTCAAAGCCTCATTAAGTGATGATGTATCTACTCTCTTCTCAAGCTGTCTATAGACTTGCCAGACTATATCTAGCAATTTGCCAACATCTATTGCCTCTAATGCCGAAATAGGAACAAGCGGAGCAAAAGAGAGGATAGGAAATAAGAATCTTACTCTATCCTTAATTGCCTCTAATTCATTTTCAACTCCTGAGAGTTTATCAATCTTGTTTAAGCAAAGGATAACGCCTTTGCCTCTTCTTACAATGAGTTGAGCTATTTTTTTGTCTTGTTCAGCAAGTCCTTCTGTTACATCAATCATTAGGAGGACGACATCTGCTTCATCTATTGTCTTAATAGCTCTATTTACAGAGTAATATTCTACATCTTCATCAACCTTACTCTTTCGTCGAATACCTGCAGTATCTAGAACAGTGTAATCTGTTCCTTTATAAACAAAGGTACCCTTCATTACATCTCTTGTCGTTCCAGCAATATCTGAAACAATCGAAATATTTCTTCCAGTCAAAAGATTAGTTAATGTACTCTTGCCTGTATTAGGCTTTCCCATAATTGCAAGCTTAATTGATTCTGGTTCTTCAGGCTCTTCCTCAACTCTTTCTAGGTTGAGCATACCAAGTATTGTGTCTTCTAATTCCTCTATTCCTAGTCCATGAGCAGATGAAATACCAACTACACGCTGAAAGCCATAAGCAAAATAATTCCAAATAAGGTCATCTCTGGATGGATCATCTATCTTATTTACAACTAAAACAACCTTATCCGTATATGGCCTTAGTTCTTCAAGCAACATCATATCTTCTGCTGTTACTTCCATGCAGTCCATCAAGAAAAGAATTATGTCACTTTCTGAAAGGATAGAAAGAGACTTCTGAGTTACAGCGTGATCGAGTCCTACTCTATCAAGCTTTACACCACCCGTATCAACAAGAGTTACTGGATGGTTACCAAGTAGCCATCTTTCAGGAATTGGATCACGTGTTACACCAGGAGTAGGGTCTGTGATAGCCCTTCTCTTCCCAACTAATCTATTAAATAGTGTAGACTTACCTACATTTGGCCTTCCAACAATTGAAATTAGAGGAAGAGTTGTATCTATGTCTGCTTTATTTCTTATGTCTAACTTTTCTGCCATATATCACACCTTAAAATAGCTAACTCACCATATTATGTAAAATTATATTGTATTTAATCTAGTTAGTTGTCTTTTTTTTCTAGTTCACGCTTTTATCTTCTTCCGTTATAATTCGGTCTATGGAAAAAGATAATTCAAAAGGACAAGGTAGCTTTAGATACACCCTTGTGATGTATATCATACTCCTTATTCTTGTTATTCCTGGTCTTTTCTTTTTGGTACCTAGAGCAAAGCAAAACCTTGCTAATTACCACATTAGAGAACACTATGAGATGTGGCGAGCAAGCAAAGATGATTCTAATATAGCTTACTATCCCGTCATTTTGTTTTCAGATGGGAAAGAAGTAAACGTTGAAAGAAAAATTACTAATGCATCTACTCCAATTCACTCTCTTTTGGAAGCTTTAATATCACCTCTAAATAAGACAGAAAAAAACAACATGTTATCCACTTTTATACCAGAGGAAACAAAGCTCATTGGTGCTTCATATGATGGTGGATTCTTCTTTGTAGAGTTATCAAAAGAGTTTCTCTCTTCAAAAGATATAGATAAAGCACTAGAGCAAATAAAAAAGACTCTCAACCTTTATTACAAAGTTGAAAGCCTTACTGTTATTTCGGACGAAACAATTTTCAAGATCTAAATCGAGTTATCTTCAACGCTTTACCTGTGTCGGCAGATACGTCAATTATTACGCCTTCCATTTCTCCTTTTCCCTCAGCAACTTCACTTCTTATTGGAAGCTGAGTAAGCTGTCTCTCTATAGCTTTTTCTGGAGAAGAACCTATAACAGCACCATGAACTCCTGTTAAGCCAAGGTCTGTTATGTAAGCTGTTCCATTAGCTAGAATCTTTTCATCTCTTGTTTGCACATGAGTATGAGTTCCAACAACGGCACTGACACTTCCGTCTAAGAAGAAAGCCAAAGCCTCTTTTTCTTCTACAGATTCAGCATGAAAATCAACAAAGATAATTGGTGTAACTTTCCTTACATTTCTTACTAGTGCTTCAGCTTTTCTAAATGGGTCATCAATCAAAGGCATATCAACTCTTCCTTGTAGATTGATGACACCTATCTTGTACTTTCCACAGCTCTTTATTGTCATGCCCTTTCCTACACATGGCTCTGGATAATTAGCTGGACGCAAGATATCATCTTGAGAATCAAGAATAGAGAATACTTCTGTTTTTTGCCAAATATGATTGCCACTTGTGATTACATCAACGCCACTAGTTTTCATCTTATTGTAATCATCTATCGTTATGCCAAAACCATCTGCAGCATTCTCACCATTGGAGATAACAAAATCTATCTTGTTCTCTTTTATAGCACAAGAGAGCCCCAAAAAAAGGGCTCCCAATCCTGCTTTACCAGATACATCTCCTAACATAAGGACACGAATAACGTTATCTGTCACTTAGCATACTCCACAATTCTAGTTTCTCTAATAATAGTAACCTTAATCTTGCCAGGGTATCTAAGCTCGGCTTCAATTCTTTCTGCAATTTCTTGTGCAATCTTCTTTGCACCTTCATCAGAAACTGTGTCACTATTAACGAGAATTCGTAGTTCTCTTCCTGCCTGAATAGCAAAGGCATTCTCTACGCCTTCAAAACCTTTGGCAATATTCTCAAGGGACTCAAGTCTCTTAATATAATTGTCCAAGCTTTCTCTTCTAGCACCAGGACGAGCAGCAGAGATAGCATCTGCAATTTGAACGATTATAGCCTCAATTGAAGTTGGCTCAACATCATTATGGTGAGCAAGGACACAGTTTACAACCTTACTATCCTCGCCAAGACGCTTTACAAGTTCACCGCCAAGTTCTGCATGGTTAGCTTCGCTCTCAGTTTCAGCTCCCTTACCGATATCGTGTAAAAGACCTCCACGCATAGCAAGATCGCTATCTGCACCTACTTCACTTGCTATCATTCCTGCAAGGATTGCAACTTCTTTTGAATGAAGAAGTACATTCTGACCATAGCTTGTTCTGAAATGCAACCTACCCAAAGCGCGTATAAGTTCGGTTCCCATATTGTGGATACCAAGATCGAAGACAACCTTTTCTCCCTCATCAACAATAATTCTTCCGATTTCCTTACTTACCTTGTTAACAACCTCTTCGATTCTTGCTGGATGAATACGTCCATCCTGAACAAGACGTTCAAGAGCAACTCTAGCAATCTCTTTTCTTACTGGGTCAAAACAAGAAATAACGACGGCCTCTGGAGTATCATCAATGATGATATCAACACCTGTAAGTGTTTCAAGAGTTCGAATATTTCTTCCTTCTCGTCCAATAATCCTTCCTTTCATTTCATCAGAAGGGAGAGTAACACTAGTAGTTGTAATTTCACCAGATACTTCTGTTGCTAATCTTTGAATAGAGGTGATTATAATATCCCTAGCTTTTTTATCAGCTAATAGCTGTGCTTCTTGCTCAATTTTATTTACATAAACCTGACCATCATGCTCAGCTTTTTGCTTCATTTGCTCTATAAGGATATTTTTTGCCTCATCACGAGACATTTGAGCAACTTTTTCATACTCTAAATCTAAATCAGACTCTCTTTTTACAACAGCATCTTCCCGTTCCTTTAATGCTGCTTCTTTCTCTCCTAGTTGTTTTGTTACGGAGTCATTCTCCTGCTGCTTACGCTCAAGATTTTCTTCCTTTTGCTGCAGTCTTCGCTCTGATTTCTGCAGTTCAGCTCTTCTGTCGCGAGCTTCACTTTCCTGCTGTTGTTGTTCTTTAAGGAGCTTATCTCGTGTTTCAATGATAATCTCCTTAGCCTTCGCTTCAGCATTCTTTGAAGCATTCTCTTCAAGGACCTTTGCCTTTTGTTCAGCGGAAGTTAATTTCAACTTCGCATATATGCAACGGCCTCCAAAGCCGATAGCAATACCTACAATTCCAACCAAGAGATATAACAATACTGTTAACATATTGTTCACCTCCTGTTTAACATTATCAGTTATCTACGATAATGAAACAATTTACAAGGTATTGTCAAGAAGACAAAAAAAACCGCCACGCTATTGTGACGGCTCAGGGTTAACCCCTTTTGTACCTTTAAAAGGTAAATTGAGCGAGCTTTAACTCGCAAGGACTTACTTATCAGCCTTTTTAGCCTTCTTATCGTCCTTCTTGTCAGCCTTTTCTTCCTTCTTAGTCTTTTCAACTAATTCAAGGATTACCATTTCAGCTGCATCCCCTTGTCTGTAACCAGTCTTGAGGATTCTTGTGTAACCACCCTTGCGTTCTTTGAACATTGGGGCGATGTCCTTGAAAAGCTTAGAAACGACGTCTTCGTCGTAGATGTCCTTAGCAATCTCTCTGCGATTAGCGACTGTGTCAGTCTTAGCACGAGTGATCATCTTTTCAGCCATCTTTCTAACTTCAAGGGCCTTTGCTTTTGTGGTCTCTATTCTCTCATATCTGAAGAGAGATGTGACCATGTTGCGCTTAAGAGCTTTACGTTCTGAACCCTTACGTGATAGCGCGTTGAAACCAATCCTATGCTTCATTTTCTACTTCCTTGTTCTCTGGGACTTTAATTGAATTCTTTAAGACACTGAAATCTGTCATTCCCAAGGTAAGACCCCATTCCTTAAGTTTATCCTTAATTTCTGAGAGAGACTTCTTTCCGAAGTTTCTTGTCTTGGTTATTTCTTCTTCAGTCTTCTTTGCAAGGTCGCCAATAGTCTTGATTCCCGCATTCTTTAAGCAGTTAGAAGAACGTACTGTTAACTCTAACTCTTCAACAGGTGTATCAAGAAGCTTCTTGACCTTTTCTTCTTCTTCATCAACCTCTTCTGTTGTGCAAATCTTGTCTTCATCGAAGTTAATAAAGATAGTGAAGTGTTCCTTAATAATCTTTGCAGCTTCACCTAAAGCATTCTCTGGTGTAATAGTACCGTCGGTGTAAACATCGAGAATGAGCTTTTCATAATCAATTCTCTCACCAACCCTGCATGGTTCAATAGCATACTTAACTCTCTTAATTGGAGAATAGAATGCATCGATAGCAATAGTACCTGGCTCCTCAGAATACTTTTCGTTTAACTCTGAAGGAACATATCCACGACCTAGGTCGATCTGAACTTCCATTTCAAGGTCACAATCAGGCATCATTGTCATGATGTGCAAATCCTTGTTAGTTACTGTTACCTGATCACGTTCGAAATCAGCACCAGTAATAACGCCAGGACCCTTACACTGAATTGTAAGAATTGTACCTTCACATTCCTCTGGCATACCAATATGAAGCTTTTTGATTGCTGCGATAATATCTGAAATATCTTCGCTAACACCAGGAAGTGGTTCAAATTCACTAGTTACCACATGTGGTACCTTTAATCCACTACCATCTCCCTTAAATGTAGTAAACCTAATTGCAGAAACAGCATAACCCTGGATTGATGAAAGAAGTACTCTTCTTAGAGTATTTCCAACTGTTGTTCCAAAGCCTCTTTCAAAAGGATATGCAACAAACTGACCATAATCGCTTGTGCTTACTGTATTTTCAGAGGTAATTCCTGAAGGTCTCTTAAAACCTTTAAGAAGATTTTTTCTAGCCATGGTTACTCCTATTATTTTGCTTATAATCAGCTATAACTGCGAGGGAAGAATCCCCCGCAGATAATTAATTCTCAGACACGGCGTGTCTTACGAGGACGACAACCGTTGTGTGGAATTGGGGTAACGTCTCTGATAGAACGAACCTTCAGTCCAAGAACACCAAGAGTTCTAATTGCACTTTCGCGTCCAACACCTGGTCCCTTAACAAAAACATTTACTTCCCTAAGACCGAAGTCCATTGCCTTCTTACCAGCTGTTTCACAAATTGTCTGAGCAGCATAAGGAGTTGACTTTTTAGCTCCTCTGAAGCCTAGTCCACCTGCTGAAGCCCAACTGATTGCATTTCCAGCAAGGTCAGTAAAAGTAATGATTGTATTGTTGAAAGTAGCCTGGATGTATACATTACCTTCCAAGACAGTCTTCTTAACTTTTTTCTTTGCAGTAGCCATATTACCTTACTTCCCCTTATTTCTTCTTTCCAGCGACAGTCTTCTTCTTGCCCTTTCTTGTACGAGCATTAGTCTTGGTTCTCTGACCTCTGACTGGAAGACTCTTTCTGTGGCGAAGGCCTCTGTAGCAACCGATATCCATCAATCTCTTGATGTTAAGGGCAACCTCAGTTCTTAGATGTCCTTCAATTTTGTACTCTTCTTCAAGAACGTTTCTGAGTGTAGCAATCTCGTCTGGAGAGAGTGTATTGATTCTAACGTCTGGATTAATATTTGTCTTCTGACAAATGTCCATAGCTGACTTGTTTCCAATACCATAGATATATGTCAGAGCGATCTTGACAGCCTTGTTTGGCAAGTCAACACCTGCTATACGTGCCATATTGGCCTCCTAATTATTTCTGTCTCTGCTTGTGCTTTGGGTTATCGCAAACAATACGAACAACACCTGCACGTCTAATAACTTTACACTTGTCACAAATTGGTTTGACACTTGCTCTTACTTTCATAGTAAAAAAGCTCCTTTAGATTTTCTTTGTCTTACGCTTCTTTGAATCAACAAAACCATCATGGTGATGCATCTTCATCATACCGTCAAGCTGTCTCATTGTATCGAGGTCAACACCGACTAAGATGATAAGTGATGTTCCACCAAATAGCATTGCTACTGAAGCAGGAAGATCAAAGATCAACTGAACCAGAGTAGGAATCAAGGCGATAAATGCCAAGAAGATTGCACCTGGAAGAACTATTCTGTTGAGAACCTTTGTGAGATACTCTTCGAGCTTCTCATTTCTGACTCCTGGAACAGAACCACCATTGTCTCTAATGTTCTTAGCCATTTCGATTGGATTCAAACTAATCTGGGTATAGAAGAATGCAAAGCCTATAATCAGCAGGGTGTAGATTATTAGATATGGGGCCCTCTGCGGATTCAAGAAATTTGCTACTGCCACCATCCAGCCAACATTTGTATTGCCTAGCATGAGTGGAATCTGCAATAGTGTCGAAGCGAAGATTACAGGAATAACACCAGATGGGTTAATCTTGAATGGGATATATGTGCTCTGAGAACCATACATCTTTCTTCCTACAACACGTTTTGCATATGTTACAGGTATCTTTCTTGTGCCCTGTTCTTCGTAAACAACGAGAGCAACAACAAAGAAAAACATTATGATAACTACAACAAGTGATACTGGGTTAATTGTCTTACTAGCAATACCTGTTACCATTGTGTAGAAAGCATTTGGGATTCTTGCAACGATACCAGCAAAGATAAGCAATGAAATACCATTACCTACCCCAAACTGAGTAATCTTTTCACCAAGCCATACACAAAGCATTGAACCTGTAGTACAGCTTAGAATTGCAACTGGGATGAAGACTCCAACTGGAACAGAAAGAGCTCCAGGAATTGACTGAGCATATACAGAAGCAGCGAGAGACTGGATTATACAAACCAGAACAGTTGCATAACGAGTATATTGCTGAATCTTCTTTGATCCCTGTGGATCTTCAGCCAACTTCTTTAAAGATGGGATAACCAACATCAGCAACTGAAAGATAATTTCAGTACTGATGTATGGCATTACACCCAACATAAAAATTGAGAAATTGGAGAAAGCACCACCGGAGAAAAAGTTTAAATATTCAGTAATGGAGGATGAATACATTCTGTAGTAGTCATAAACTACCCCAGGGTTTACACCAGGAATAGGAAGGTAAGCTCCAATTCTTGTTACAATCAAAAGACCAAAAGTAATTAAGATCTTTTTCTTGATATCCTTCATTCTAAACATATCTACCAGTGTGTTTGCCATTTGAATCCCTCTTATTTGACGATACCACCAGCGGCCTGAATTTTCTCAGCCGCTTTCTGAGAGAGCTTAAGCCCCTCAACTGTTAACTTCTTTGTAACTTCTCCAGAAGCAAGGATCTTAACAGTAGTATTCTTACCCTTAATAACTCCAGCTTCACGAAGAGTTGCATCACTTACAAGAGCACCATCTTCAAAGACAGCATCTAATGTAGCGAGAGATACAGCCTGATTCTCAACCTTGAATGGATAGTTGGAGAACCCGCGTCTTGCGACACGTCTGTAGAGAGGCATCTGACCACCTTCAAAACCAGGTCTTACACCACCACCTGAACGGCTGTTCTGGCCATCATGACCTCTTCCACAAGCTCTACCCTTAGAAGAAGCACCACGACCAACGATGGTCTTAGACTTTGTTGCGCCATAAGGCTTAATAATCTGTGCCATAGTTAAATCTCCTCAACCTTAACAAGGTGTTCAACTGTGCGGACCATACCACGGTTAACAGGATTATCTTCACGAACTACGGAGCTATTAATCTTTCCAAGTCCTAAAGCCTTTACAGTCTTTCTCTGAACTGGAAGAGTTCCTGCAACTCCTCTAACAAGTGTAATCTTAATCTGTTTTGCCATGATTAACCCCACATTTCCTTAAGAGTTTTACCTCTATTCTTAGCAACATCTGCAGCATTGTAGATGTGCGCAAAAGCATCGAAGGTAGCTTTTACAGTGTTAATACCATTTCTTGAGCCGAGAGACTTAGAAATAATATCTTTAATACCTGCAGCATCACAAACGAGACGAACAGCACCACCTGCAATGACACCTGTACCAGGAACAGCTGGCTTAAGAAGAACTGAAGCGCTCTTGAATTCACCAACTACGTCATGAGGAATAGTTGTTCCCTTTACAGGAACTGTAACAATAGATGCCTTTGCCTTTTCTGTTGCTTTTCTAATAGCATCTGTAACATCGTTTGCCTTGCCGAAGCCATAGCCTACCCTGCCATCACCATAACCAACAACAACGAGAGCTGCGAATGAAAATCTCTTTCCACCCTTAACAACCTTTGTTACACGGTTAAGTTTAACAAGCTTTTCTACGTATCCTTCCTGCTTGACTTCTCTTTCTCTTGATCTTTCCATACCGTAACCCCTTAGAACTCCAAACCAGCTTTTCTAGCGCCGTCTGCGATGCTCTTGACGATGCCATGGTAAAGATAGCCATTTCTATCAAAGACAACTGTCTTGATACCCTTTTCAATGCATCTCTTTCCAATAGCTTCACCAAGCTTCTCAGCATCAGCTACTGTGTTTCTGAGATTTTTGAATTCAGCCTCAAGAGTAGAAGCGGAAGCCAATGTATGACCAACTGTGTCATCAATAACCTGAACATACATGTGTAGGTTTGATCTTGATACAGTCATTCTCGGTCTGAGAGCAGTACCAGAGATAGACTTTCTGATATGATTCTTTCTTCTGGCATGTTTTCTTGCTTTATCGATCATTCTGTTCATACTAAGCCACCTTATTTCTTACCACCAGACTTACCAACCTTACGGCGGATATTCTCGGTTTCATACTTGATTCCCTTACCCTTATAAGGCTCTGGACCTCTAAGAGATCTAATTTCAGCAGCAACCTGTCCAACTCTTGCCTTATCAATACCTGTAATAACAAGCTTAGTTGGAGATTCAACTGTAATAGAGACATCTGAAGGGATAATGTAATCAATCATTGTAGAGTAGCCAAGGCTGAGGGTAACAAAGCCCTTACCCATTTCAGCTTTAAAACCTACACCATTAATAACAAGAGTCTTTGTATATCCCTGGCTAACACCAACAATCATGTTATGGATTAACTGGCGATATAAACCATGATAACCTCTAATCTCTTTGTCATCATTACATCTAGTTAAGACTACTTCGTTGTCTTTTACTTCAACACTAATCTGTGGTCTAACTTCCTGAGAAAGAGTTCCCTTTGGTCCCTTAACTGTAACAACACCATTGTTAACTGTAACTGTAACACCCTGAGCGATAGCTACTGGTAATTTACCGATTCTAGACATTCTATCCTCCTATTACCAGATTGTGCAGAGCACTTCGCCACCAACACGTGCTTCCTTAGCCTTCTTGCCAGTGATAACACCTGTTGAAGATGATACAACTACAACACCAATGCCGTTGAAAACGCTTGGGATATCCTTGTAACCGCAATATACACGGCGACCAGGAGTAGATACACGATTAATACCATGAATAACTGGAGTCTGATCATCTTCATACTTGAGGAATACTCTGATGAAAGTGACATCATCCTTAGTTACTTTCTTAAAATTCTTGATGAATCCTTCGTTCTTAAGAATCTTGATAATCTGGAGCTTAAGATTGGAAGCTGATACATCGACTTTTTCATGCTTTGCCTGACTAGCATTTCTAATCTTAGTCAGCATATCTGCAATTGGATCACTAACTGCCATTTTCTTATCTCCTACCAGCTTGACTTTGTTACACCAGGAATCTCGCCTTCACTTGCGAGCTTTCTGAAACAACATCTGCACATATCGAATTGGCGCATATATCCTCTAGGACGACCGCAAATTCTACAACGATTATACTTTCTTGTTGAGAACTTAGGTTCTCTCTTGCTCTTTACTATTAAAGACTTTTTTGCCATAGGTCAGCTCCTTACTTTGCAAACGGCATACCGAGATACTTAAGAAGAGCATAACCCTGCTCGTCATTAGCTGCGCTAGTAACGATAGCAACGTTTAAGCCACTGATTCTCTCGATTTTGTCGAAGTCGATTTCAGGGAAAATAATCTGCTCAGTGATACCGAGAGAATAGTTTCCGTGACCATCAAAAGCATTAGGATTAACACCCTTGAAGTCCTTAACACGAGGAAGAGCGATACAAATTAGACGCTCGAGGAAATACCACATATTGTCACCACGAAGAGTAACCATAGCACCGATTTCCTGTCCCTCTCTAACCTTGAAGTTAGCAATGGATTTTCTAGCCTTTGTCTTAACAACATGCTGGCCAGTAATCTGTTCAAGTTCCTTAACAGCAGCTTCTAAGAGCTTCTTGTTTGTTGTTGCTTCACCAACACCAACTGAGACTGTAATCTTCTCAAGCTTTGGAATCTGCATAGGAGTCTTGAATGAAAATTCCTTCTGCAAAGCAGGAACAACCTCTTCAATGTACTTTCTCTTGAAATTTGGTACAAACTTCTCAGCCATTAGAGTGCCTCTCCTGTCTTTTTGGCATAACGAACTTTCTTTCCGTTTTCCATTTTGTATCCGATCTTTGAAACATTACCCTTACTTACGAGAGCAACATTTGAAACATGAATCGGAGCTTCAACTTCCACGATGCCGCCCTTATCCTGAGCATTCTTCTTGTGCATAGTCTTCTGGACCATGTTAGCACCCTGGACGATGACCCTTTCCTTTACTGGGTCAATCTTGACGATCTTACCGGTATAACCTTTGTCTTTACCGGTTAAGATCTTGACTGTGTCATCTTTCTTCAGTCTCATTTTCTTCTCCTACAACACTTCCGGAGCAAGAGAGACAATCTTCATGTAGTTGTCTCTAAGTTCTCTAGCGACTGGCCCGAAGATTCTCTTTCCGCGAGGGTTATTGTTGGCATCAATAACAACACATGCGTTGTCATCGAACCTGATATATGTACCGTCAGGTCTTCGGTATTCCTTTTTTGTGCGAACGACCACTGCCTTTAAGACGTCACCTTTCTTGATAGCGCCATTAGGAAGGGCATCCTTGACTGCAACTACGATAATGTCACCAACACCAGCAACATATCTATGGCTACCGCCGAGAACCTTGATGCACTGTACACGCTTTGCACCACTGTTGTCCGCTACGTTCAAATAAGTCTGCATCTGTACCATGACTTTTCTCCTTTAGCGAGCTCTCTCGACGACTTCAACGAGTCTCCAACACTTATCCTTAGATAGGTGGCGGCACTCCATGATGCGAACTGTATCACCAATATGAGCATCATTATTCTCGTCGTGAGCCTTAAACTTCTTAGTTGAGATCACGTACTTTTTGTACAGTGGGTGGAGGGTTCTATCAGAAACCTCAACAACAATAGTCTTGTCCATCTTATCAGACTTAACTATGCCTGTCATAACTTTCTTCTGTGCTTCCATTTACGTGCCTCTCTTATTTATCTTTCTTTTCAAGTCCAATGTCTAAAGCATGGATTCTTGTATTAAGACGAGCAATATTCTTTCTAGTGGAACCAATAGACATTGGGTTGTCTAAGTGTCCTAAAACCTTCTGCATTCTCAGGTTGACTAGTTCCTTTCTAAGCTTGTCCCTCTCGGCAACAAGCTCGTTGTAGCTAAGATCTTTATAACTCTTCATAGTTTACTCCTGATTAGCACGAGACACGAACTTTGTCTTGATTGGAAGCTTGGAAGCAGCAAGTGTAAGAGCTTCTCTAGCAAGCTCTTCATCGATGCCTCCCATTTCGAACATAATTGCGCCTGTCTTTACGACTGCAACCCAGCCTTCAGGAGCGCCCTTACCATTACCCTGTCTTGTTTCAGCAGGCTTCTTTGTGTATGGCATATCAGGGAAGATGCGAATCCAAACCTTACCACCACGCTTTACGTGACGTGTCATAGCGACACGAGCGGCTTCAATCTGACGATTCGTAATCCAATATGGCTCTAGAGCCATGAGACCATACTCACCGAAGGAAATCTGATTTCCCTTGTGTGCAACTGCGTCTCTAGTTCCGCGCTGCTTTTTTCTGTATTTAATTCTCTTTGGACTAAGCATCTTTTAACCTCTAGCCTCTTCAGCCTTATTCTTGCTTATAGTTGCAACAGAATCATCTTCATTCTTTACACCGTGTTCATAGATTTCACCATTGAAAATCCATACCTTAACACCGATTGCTCCGAATGATGTATTTGCTGTAGCAAAACCATAATCAATATCAGAACGAAGTGTGTGAAGAGGAACTCTTCCTTCCTTCATCTGTTCATTTCTTGCGATTTCAGCACCACCGAGACGACCAGAACACTTGATCTTGATTCCCTGGACACCACCAAGCATAGCTCTGGAGATAGCATTCTTCATTGCTCTGCGGTAAGCCCCACGACCTTCAAGCTGTCTTGCGATGTTCTGAGCAACAAGCTGAGCATCACATTCAGACTTCTTGATTTCTTTAATTTTGATCTGAACTTTCTTCTCTGTAAGCTTCTGCATCTTTTCAGCAATCTTCTCTACGTTAGCACCCTTTGCTCCGATGATAACACCAGGACGTGCTGTAGCGATGACCATTGTGATGCGCTGTGGCTTACGAATAATTTCGACTTCGCTGATCTCTGCACCTGCAACCTCAGGACAAGCAAGTAGTGCCTTTCTGAGTACAAGATCTTCGTGGAGTGTATCTGCATACTCCCTAGGATCAACATACCACTTTGACTTCCATGTCTTATTAACACCAAGTCTGAGTCCGATTGGATTTACTTTCTGGCCCATTATTTGCCTACCTTTGCTTTCTCGTCTACAACGACGGTAATATGAGACATTCTTCTGAGAAGGATGTCACGCTTTCCGTGAGAACGAGCCCATACTCTCTTAAGTCTAGGACCGTCATTGACTCTTAACTCAGAAACGAAGAGTGACTCTTCATCAAGTTTCTTGTTTTGAGACAAAGCGTTAGCACCTGCGGACTTGAGAACTTTCAGAATAAGGTCTGAACCTTTCTGAGGCATTGCTTCCAAGATGGCAACAGCTTCAACATAGCCTTTTCCTCTAACAAGGTCTGCAACAGGGCGAACCTTGGAAGGAGATACCATCAAATACTTGGCAACTGCTTTATAACCTTTCTTAGTTTCCATACTCTAACCTTATTTAACCTTCTTATCAGATGCGTGCCCACGGAAAATACGTGTAGGTGCAAACTCACCGAGCTTGTGTCCGACGAGGTTCTCGGTTACATATACAGGAACCCAAGTCTTACCGTTGTACACGGAAATCGTGAAGCCGACCATCTCTGGGATGATTGTTGAACTACGTGAGTAGGTCTTGATCATCGGCTTTTGATTAGCCTGGTTTGCTGCTTCAACTCTTTTTAAGAGCTTAGCTTCAATAAAAGGACCTTTTTTGATTGATCTTGACATTTCTTACTACTCCTACTTGCGCTTCTTGACAATGAATGCATTAGATGGCTTCTTCTTAGAACGAGTCTTACCACCCTTAGCAGGCTTACCCCAAGGTGTGCATGGGTTTCTACCTGCGGCTGTCTTGCCTTCACCACCACCATGTGGATGGTCAACTGGGTTCATGACAACACCTCTAACCTTTGGACGGCGTCCAAGATGTCTTGAAGCACCTGCCTTTCCGAGAGAAATGTTCATGTGGTCTTCGTTGCCAAGTACACCAAGTGTGGCATAGCATTCACCAAACACCATTCTCATCTCACCAGAAGGTAAACGTAGAGTAACATAGTCTCCTTCCTTAGCGACGACTGTAGCACTCAGGCCTGCGCTCCTAACTAACTGTCCACCGCGACCATAGTTAAGTTCGACGTTGTGAACACTTAATCCGAGGGGAATGTTCTTCAAAGGAAGAGCGTTTCCTGTAGTAAGAGGTGCATTTGGACCAGATACAACCTTTGTTCCAACTGTTAGCCCCTTAGGTGCCAATATATAGCGCTTTTCACCATCAGCATAGGCAACAAGAGCAATAAGGACAGATCTATTGGGATCGTATTCGATTGTCTTTACTGTTCCTGGAACACCATACTTATTGCGCTTAAAATCAATAATTCTGTAAGCTCTCTTAGCTCCGCCGCCACGACGACGTACGCTGATGCGTCCAAATGTGTCGCGACCAGAGTTCTGATGAAGACTTACTGTGAGGGACTTCTCAGGCTTCTGAGCTGTAACTTCACTCTTAACAAGTGTAGTCTTCTGGCGGAGACCCGGAGTATTTGGTTTATAATTCTTAAGTGCCATATTATCCTATCTCCTCTTAGCCTTCGATAGCCCCAATGGACTGACCCTTGGCCAATGTTACGATTGCTTTCTTCCAGGATGGTGTGTATCCCTTAACGAATCCACCCTTACCTCTGGAGAACTTTGGCTTTCCGCCAACATTCATTACATTGCAAGATGTACAATCAACATTAAAGAGTTCCTTAACTGCCTTCATGATTTCATACTTGTTAGCAGCTGGATCAACTTTAAATGTATACTTCTTATATTCACTTTCACGTGCAATGTTTGACTTTTCACTTAAAACTGGTTCGATGATAACTCTATCTGCTCTCATTTCGCTTTCTCCTTAGTTTTCACCGTAGAAATCGTTGAGATTAGATACAGCAGACTTCAAAACGATAACCTTTCTGCCATAGAGAAGTTCCTTAGCAGATAACTTATCGTATGCAAGAACACGTAAATAAGGGATGTTCTTTGCAGCGCGTCTAATCATAACATCATCATCTTTCATAACAAGAACTGTTCTCTGACCAACTGTCTGGAAAGCAGACATAATCTGAGCCATATCCTTTGTTTTACCGTTTTCGCTGGTGAAATCCTCAACAACAACAAGTCTGTCTTCTTCAACAGCAAGAGTAAGAAGACTCTTCATTGCAAGTCTCTTAACCTTCTTTGGAAGAGAATAAGAGTAATCGCGTGGCTTTGGTCCAAAGATTGTACCACCACCAACTGTGATAGGAGACTTCTTGTCACCTCTTCTTGCATTACCTGTTCCCTTCTGCTTATAAGGCTTGGTATTGCTGTAATTGACCTCAGCTCTGGTCTTTGTGCATGCAGTTCCGACACGGCGGTTAGCTGCTTCGTTTCTAACGGCATGGTAAATAGATCCTGTTGATACTATTACACCGAAAACATCTTCATTTAGCTGAACTGTTCCGATTTCCTTGCCGGCTGTAGAAAAGAGTTTATGTTCCATACTATACCTGCCTTACTTCTTTACTGCCTTTTTGACGACTACTGTGCTGTCTGTTGGACCAGGGATTGCACCCTTAACCATTAAAACATGCATTTCACTATCTACTGCAACAAGCTTAAGATTCTGAACTGTAACCTTCTCATTGCCCATATGTCCAGCCATCTTCTGGCCCTTGAATGTATGAGCAGGAGTAGATGACATGGCTGTACCACCAAGGTCTCTATGGAACTTTGAACCGTGGGTCTTTCTACCACCACCAAAGCCATGACGCTTCATACCGCCTTGGTAGCCCTTACCCTTACTTGTTCCAGTTACGTCCACATAAGCTACTTCTTTAAATAAATCAACGCCAAGAACATCGCCAACCTTAACTTCAGAATCGAAGTCTCTCATTTCCATGACGACCTTCTTTGGTTCGCAAACATCTTTGAATGCTCCTGCATATGGCTTTGTTGTTCTGCTCTTTTTGATTTCACCAGAAGCAACAACAGCTGCAGAATAACCATTCTTATCATCTGTTCTGTTTGCGATGACTACGTTATCCTCAACTTTAATTACTGTCACAGGAATTAATTTGCCATTAGCATCAAAAACCTGTGTCATTCCAACTTTTTTGCCGATAAGCCCTAACATTTCTTACTTACCTCAACTTCACTGTCTAATTTCAACATCCACACCAGCAGGGAGTTCAAGTTTCATCAGGGCTTCTACAACCTTCTGGGTTGGGTCCAGGATGTCAATCAATCTCTTGTGTGTTCTCATTTCGAACTGTTCGCGAGCCTTCTTGTTAACGTGCGGGGATCTGAGGACAGTGTACTTGTTAATACGTGTAGGAAGTGGGATAGGTCCTGAAACCTTAGCTCCAGCCTTTTGAACTGTCTGAACGATTGCTTTTGAGCTCTGCTCAATAAGATCAACGTCAAAACCTCTCAACTTCACACGGATTCTTTCGTTTGCCATTTTTAAAAAATCTCCAAAAATCAATAGGTCACCGGGGATGAGGCACCCCCGGTCGGACCTTAGTTTAAAATTTAAATGTTCTGAATTACTCGATGATCTCTGTAACCTGACCAGAAGCAACTGTTCTTCCACCTTCTCTGATAGCGAAGCGGAGACCCTTATCCATAGCTACTGGGTGAATGAGTTCAACGATAATCTCTGTGTGGTCACCAGGCATAACCATTTCCTTTCCTTCTGGAAGATGACATGTACCTGTGATATCTGTTGTTCTGAAATAGAACTGAGGTCTGTAACCATCAAAGAATGGTGAGTGTCTTCCACCTTCATCCTTGCTTAATACGTATACTGTGCCTCTGAACTTTGTGTGAGGAGTAATTGTATTTGGCTTAGCAAGAACCTGACCTCTAACAACCTCTTTCTTATCAACACCTCTGAGAAGAGCACCGATGTTATCACCAGCCTGTCCTTCATCGAGGAGCTTGTTGAACATTTCAACACCTGTTACAACTGTGTTTCTTGTTTCCTTGATACCAACGATCTGAACTGGGTCGTTAACATGGATAACACCAGCTTCAACTCTACCTGTAACAACTGTTCCACGGCCAGAGATTGAGAAGATGTCTTCGATTGGCATTAAGAATGGCTTATCAACAGCTCTTTCAGGAAGTGGAATGTAAGAATCCATAGCATCGAGAAGCTCGTCGATACATCTTGTAGCTTCTGGATCATCTGGCTTTGTCATAGCTTCATAAGCTGAACCACGGATAACAGGGCAGTTAGCACCATCGAAACCATATTCAGTTAAGAGGTCTCTCATTTCTTCTTCTACGAGGTCGATAAGATCTGGATCGTCAACCTGATCACACTTGTTAATGAAAACGATGATTGCTGGAACACCAACCTGTCTTGCAAGAAGGATGTGTTCTTTTGTCTGAGCCATAGCACCATCTGTTGCAGCAACAACGATGATAGCACCATCCATCTGAGCAGCACCAGTAATCATGTTCTTGATGTAGTCAGCGTGACCCGGGCAGTCTACGTGAGCATAGTGTCTGTTCTTAGACTGATACTCAACGTGTCTTGTATTGATTGTGATACCACGTTCCTTTTCTTCTGGTGCGTTGTCGATTGCATCATAAGCAAGGGCCTTGTCTCCAAACAATCTAGCACAATGCATTGTGATAGCTGCTGTAAGAGTGGTCTTACCATGGTCTACGTGACCAATAGTACCTACGTTTACGTGTGGCTTAGTTCTCTCAAATTTTTCCTTAGCCATCAGTTCCTCCTTGTGGCATAAGCCACAAATCAAAATAATATTTATAAAGGCCCAAGCCTTTACATTTCACCGAGACAACTGATTGCCAAGTAAAGATATGATGTTCCAGAGGTCGGCAGATTAACTGACGACATACGTATTAGTTGATAAAAAAACTACTTTCCGGAACCACCCTATCGCCGAGGCAATCGGTTTGGCTCTTCCGCCCATAAACAAGGATACCCCAAGTATATTGGCGGCACTTTGACTAATTTAATTGAAAAAGTAATTAATGTCAACACTTTAGTTCTCCCTGCCCTTCTTCTATTTTTTTTCAATTAAAAAAGATAACTCAAACTTTGTTTATAGGCTTCTTGACTTCTAAAAAATGAATTAATATCTTTGCATTTATTGGAGAAAGAAATGAAAGATGTAAATTATCAAACAAAAGGTGTCTGTGCGCGATCAATCCATTTTACGCTAGATGATAACAATAAGATTCATAATCTTAGTTTTGAAGGTGGCTGCAATGGCAACCTAAAAGCAATTGGTAAATTATGTGAGGGAAAGGATGCAAAAGAGATTGCTTCTATTCTCGAAGGAAATACTTGCGGTTTTAAACCAACCAGTTGTGCAGATCAACTCGCAAAAGCAATTAAAGCAAACATTTAAAAAGGACTGCAAATTGCAGTCCTCTTTTTTTTTGCTTATTAGAAGCGAATGTGGCTGAATGCCTTGTTTGCTTCTGCCATGCGGTGTACATCTTCCTTTTTCTTGAAAGCTGAACCAGTTGAGTTGTATGCATCGATTAACTCGTCTGCAAGCTTATCAGCCATAGTCTTACCGCCTCTATTTCTTGCTGCTGTGATAATCCATCTCATAGCAAGAGCTTCACGTCTAGACTCTCTGATTTCAGTTGGTACCTGATAAGTTGCACCACCAACTCTTCTTGACTTGACCTCAACGGCTGGCTTTACATTCTCTAAAGCCTTGTTAAAGACATCAATTTCTTTCTCGTTTGTCTTTTCAGCAATCTTCTTGAGTGCATCATAGACAATCTTCGCAGAAGTAGACTTCTTTCCACTTACCATCATGCGACAGATAAGCTTTTCCACTGTTTTACTGTTATATACTGCGTCAGGGGTTACTTTCCTGACAGGAGTTTTTTCTCTACTCATTTTTCCTTACCTCCTATCAAGCCTTTGGCCTCTTAGCACCATACTTAGAACGGCTTCTCTTTCTGTCTGCTACACCAAGTGTATCCTTGCTACCACGAACAATGTGATATCTAACACCAGGGAGGTCCTTTACCCTTCCGCCTCTGATAAGAACAACAGAGTGTTCCTGGAGGTTGTGTCCAATACCTGGAATGTAAGCTGTTACTTCAATTCCATTAGATAGACGGACTCTGGCAACCTTTCTGAGAGCAGAGTTAGGCTTCTTAGGTGTAACTGTCATGACTCTTGTACATACACCTCTTTTCTGTGGGCATCCCTCAAGAGCTGGGGACTTTGTCTTCTGTTTAGAAGTACTTCTGCCCTTTCTAATTAGCTGATTAATTGTAGGCATCTTATTGACGCTCCTTTACTTTTGATTCACTTGTCTCACACCAAGGGAATCTGTCCCGCACAAGCGGGACTCTATTAAAAACTGCAGTCAGCATGAGAAGACAGCAAGATTGGTTTGAGGAAACCACCAACAGGCTTATTCCTCATCTGTCATAACCTCTCCTATTTCTCTGTCATCTCCTACAGTCTTCATTTCTGCAAGATCCTCGAAGTCAGTGTCATCTTCAACTACAGAAGCGAATTCTCTGTTAGCATCTTTAATCTTCTGCTCTTCAAGTAAATGTTGATCCTCTGTTAGAACAATATCTTTGTATCCAACAAATCCAGTTCCTGCTGGGATTAGCTTGCCAATGATAACGTTCTCCTTGAGACCTCTCAACTCATCTGTTTTACCAGCAATAGCTGCTTCTGTCAATGTCTGAACAGTATGAGCAAATGATGCACCTGAGATGAATGACTCACTATTTCTAGCTGCATCAGATACACCACTTAGACAAGGTCTACCAATAGCTGGTACGAGACCCTCTGCCTTTGCCCTCTCATTCTCTTTCAAGAATTCAAGCTTATCGACCTTCTGGTTCTCGATGAATTTTGTATCGTTACTTCTAACAATCTCTACTGTTCTAAGCATCTGTCTGATGATGATAGAAAGATGTTTTTCGTTAATCTCAATATCCTGTTCACGGTAGACGTTCTGAATAGCCTTAACAAGGAATGAAAGAACAGCTGTCTCACCCTGTACAGTTAATACTTCTCTAGAGTTAACCGGAGCATCACAAAGCTTATCACCACACTTGACATCATCACCCTCTCTGACAAGGAGGACGATACCCTGAGTAGGGACCTTATGATTATGTCTAAAGCTCTTACCATCAGCAGCCTTTTCGGGATAAATTTCTGCTAACTTATCAAGAATTGTTATCTTTGCATAACCCTTCTCAATCTTAATCTTTTCAACCTTACCAGAAACATGAGCTATAACTGTATAGTTTTCAGTTGCTGTTTTTGTTGCATCAAAGAGGCTATTAACAAGTGGAAGACCACCGGCAATATCCTTAGACTTAGAAGCATCTTCCTTTGGAGCAGAAGAAATAACATCTCCGGCATGTACTGCTGTACCAACATCCTGGACGTGCATAATTGATCCACCAAGAACTGTATAAGCCTTTGTAGAGCCATCCTTGAGTTCAACGATAACTGTTGGGTTGTACTTACCTAACTTATCACGAGATACTGTATGCCATTCTTTTACACCTGATGCATGGTTTTCAACAACAAGATAAGACTTTCTTGCGACGAAGTCCCTCATCTCAACAATTGTACTGTCTTCTTCGGCAATAATAAGTTCGTTGAATGGGTCGAATGTATAGACAACTTCTCCAGCTGGGATAATTGCACCATTGTCAACATCGTCAGAAAGAATTGCTCCTACAGGGATTTCTTCATCTGAAGTTGAGCCAATAACAAATGTTCGGCCATTAGTAATCAAAAGCTTACCATTGTATTTAGATATAACATCCTTATTTGATAGATCCTTATAGAATGCATAGCCCTTACCAACATTAGCACCATTCTCAACAAGGAGAGTTGAATACTTACCTGTGATTTCTTCCAAAATCTTTGTAACTGTGTATCTGCTCTTTCTTGGGAATATTCTCTTTCCTTCTCTGTTTACAACAAAGAGATTAGAGTTAATACCATCAATGATTACAGGATAATCAAAAGACTTTTCGTTTGAAGATACTGTTGCAATACCACCGGCATGGAATGTTCTCATTGTAAGCTGTGTACCTGGCTGTCCGATAGACTGAGCAGCAACAACACCAACAGCTTCACCAATTTCAACTGTCTTGTTTGTCGCATAGTTACGGCCATAACACTTCTTACATACACCATGATCGGCTTCACATGTTAAGACACTTCTAATTAGTACCTTTTCAACACCTGCATCTTCAATTCTAGCAGCCATCTCATTAGTAATAAGCTCGTTAGCTTTTGCTAATACAACTGGCTTTCCATTCTCATCCTTTAAGAATGGATGGAGAATATCATCAACAGGGAATGCACCTGCAATCTTGCTCTCAAGTGTTTCGTTTTTAGCAGCATCTGCGCTTACCCAAATACCGTTGATTGTATGACAATCTTCCATTGTGACGACGACATCCTGAGCGACATCAACAAGCTTTCTTGTCAAATAACCAGCACGAGCTGTCTTAAGAGCTGTATCTGTAAGACCCTTTCTAGCACCGTTAGAAGAGAAGAAGAATTCGATGATAGACAAGCCTTCCTTGAAGTTTGACTTAACTGGAAGCTCAATGTTATCACCATTTGGCTTTGTCATGATTCCTCTCATGGCACCAAGCTGTGAAATCTGCTTTGAAGAACCTCTTGCACCAGAGTCAGCCATCATATATAGAGGGTTGAAACCGTGCTGGTCCTGCTTCATCTCTTTCATCAATAGGTCTGTTAACTCGTTCTTTGTATTGTTCCAAAGTGAGATAACCTTACTCTTCTTTTCTTCTTCAGAAATTGTACCAGCGAGGAGCTGATTCTTAATATGAGCTTCTTCTGCTTCTGCTTTAGCAATTAAGTCTTTCTTACCTGCAGGAACAATCATGTCGCTAAGACCAATTGTTGCACCGAAGATTGTTGCATATCTATATCCAAGGTCCTTTACAGAATCAAGTAATTCAACAGCAACAGATGGCTTGTCATGGTTAAGTGTAGCTGTAATGAGCTTCTTAAGCTGCTTATCACCAAGGCAGTAATTCTGGAATGGAAGACCAACAGGGATAGAAGAATTGAAAATTATTCTACCTGGTGTTGTTTCTGTCCACTTTACACCATCAGAAACAGTCTTGTTGCCCTTTTCATCAATTATCTCAAGGCCCTTTCTTAAGCGATAAAGAATCTTTTCGTTGTAAGAAATGCTGTTAGCATCAATAGCTGCTTCAATTTCGCTAAGAGAATCATAATGCTTACGCTTCTGGCCTCTATCGAGATCTGTTCTTTCCTTAGTAAGGTAGTAAATACCTAAGACCATGTCCTGAGAAGGGAATGCAATAGGCTTACCATTTGCCGGATCAAGAAGGTTTGTTGTTGAGAGCATAAGTGTCCAACACTCAAGCTGTGCAGCTTCTGAGAGAGGAACGTGTATAGCCATCTGGTCTCCATCGAAGTCAGCATTGAAGGCATGACAAACAAGTGGATGGAGCTTTAAAGCCTTACCATCAACAAGAACTGGCTCAAATGCCTGGAATCCAAGACGGTGTAATGTTGGAGCTCTGTTAAGCATAACTGGATGCTCTTTTACTACATCTTCCAAGATACCCCATACTTCAGGAGCACCCTCTTCAACCATTACCTTTGCTTTCTTGACATTTGGTGCAATACCATTGTCATGAAGCTTTCTGATTAAGAATGGCTTAAAGAGTTCTAGTGCCATTAATGAAGGTACACCACACTGATGCATCTTTAACTCTGGGCCAACAACAATTACAGAACGACCAGAATAGTCGACACGCTTACCTAAGAGGTTCTGTCTAAATCTACCCTGCTTACCCTTTAACTGATCTGCAAGTGACTTAAGATCTCTCTTAGAAGCACCCTTAGCTGGATTTTCAACCTTACCATTATCTAGGAGACAATCAACAGCTTCCTGGAGCATTCTCTTTTCATTTCTAACAATAATGTCCGGAGCCTGAATACTGATTAAGCGCTGAAGACGATTATTTCTATTAATAACTCTTCTATATAATTCGTTGAGGTCTGTTGTAGCAAATCTACCACCATCAAGTTGGACCATAGGTCTTAAATCTGGTGGAATAACAGGAAGAACAGTAAGAATCATCCATTCAGGCTGGTTTCCTGAATCAATAAACCATGTGCAATACTTGATAACAGATGCAGCTTTCTTAGCTTCTCCACTATCTGTCTTACCATTCTTTTTGATGATATCAGCAAGAATTTCTCTGTTCTTTTCTCTGAGTGCTTCTAAGTCAAGTCCTTTTAAGAGCTCATAGATAGCTTCAGCTCCCATTCCTGCCTTAAAAGAGTCCTCACCATACTTTGCTGTATATTCATCATATTCAGCTTCTGAAAGTACCTGGCACTTAGATAACTCATCAATCTGACCTGGGTCAATTACAACATAAGACTCATACTTGAAGATAGAGTTGAAGTCAGCCTTCTTCATCTCCAAGAGGTAGCTCATAATAGAAGGTTGAGATTTATAGAACCAAACATGAGCAACAGGAGTAGCAAGCTTTATGTGACCACAACGCTCTCTTCTGACCTTCTTTTCTGTGACTTCAACACCACAGCGCTCACAGACAGTTCCTTTATATCTCTTACTCTTAAACTTACCACACCAGCACTCCCAGTCTCTGGTAGTACCAAAAATACGCTCACAGAAGAGACCATCTCGCTCTGGTCTAAGAGAACGATAGTTGATTGTCTCTGGCTTCTTTACTTCACCATAGGACCAAGAGAGAATCTGGTCTGGGGACGCAATCTTTATTCTTAATGTATTAATGTCATGTGTATCGCTCATCCCTTACCTCCTATTGATTGTTTCTTTCCTTTTCAGCTTTATTAATAAGCTCCCTATCTCTCTCTGTAAGAGGGATAAGCTTTCCATTTTCATCATAAGCAGCAAGATCCAATGCAAGACCTCTGATGCCTTGGCAAAGTACCTTATAGCCTTCTGGTAAATCATCTGGCTGTTCTGCTGGCTCACCCTTAACAATAGCCTGATAGATATTTACTCTTCCCTTCATATCATCTGACTTAACTGTCAAAAGCTCCTGAAGGTTATTTGCAGCACCATAAGCTTCGAATGCCCAAACTTCCATTTCTCCTAATCTCTGGCCACCGAACATAGCCTTACCACCAAGTGGCTGCTGTGTAACAAGAGAATAAGGACCTGTTGCTCTGGCATGCATCTTATCATCAACTAAGTGATGGAGCTTGAGGTAGTAGATATATCCACAGAATACCTTATTTACAAATGGCACACCTGTTCGACCATCATAAAGAGTTACCTTACTATCTTTTGGTAAGTTAGCCTTTACCATTTCATTCTCAATCTGCTCCATTGTTGCAGACTGGAATACTGGAGTCTTATACCAAACATCATTCTTAACAGCAGCCCAACCAAGCTGTGTCTCCATGAGCTGTCCAATATTCATACGAGAAGGTACACCAAGTGGGTTAAGACATACATCAAGTGGAGTACCATCTTCCATGTAAGGCATATCTTCCTGAGGAAGTACTCTTGATACAACACCCTTGTTACCATGTCTACCAGCCATCTTATCACCTTGCTTGAGCTTTCTCTTTGTAGCAATGTAAACCTTTACAGTCTCCAAGCTACCAGGTGTAAGTTCTTCCTTCTTTGTTATTCTCTGAATGTCGATAACTGTACCTTCAACACCGTGAGGAACAACAAGAGAAGCATTTCTTGTATCCTTAGACTTTTCACCAAAGATAGAGTTAAGAAGCTTCTGTTCAGGAGTATTCTCTGTTTCTGTTTTTGGAGTTGTTTTACCAACTAAGATATCACCAGAGTGAACATATGTACCAATACAAACAATACCATCTGAATCAAGATGTTCAACAGCCCTCTCTGATGTATTTGGAAGATCTCTTGAGAATCTTTCTTCGCCAAGCTTTGTTTCCTTTCTATCTACTTCGTATTCCTTAATATGGATAGATGTGTAGATATCTTCACTTACAACTCTTTCACTAATTAAGACAGCGTCTTCGTAGTTGTAACCATTCCATGGAACGAAACCAACAAGAATGTTTCTTCCAAGAGCAAGCTCACCATGATCTGTGCTTGGTCCATCTGCTAAGACATCATCTTTCTTAACAACATCGCCAACCTTAACAAGAGGTCTCTGATTCATACAAGAATCCTGGTTAGTTATCTCGTACTTACGTAATTCATAAACATCCAATTCGTTTGGAACAGTTGGATTTGTTGGTTCAACTTTAATCATTAAAGATGATACGTAAACGACCTTACCGTCACGTCTAGCTTTAACCATGATTGATGAGTCATAAGCAGTTCTCATCTCCATACCAGTTCCTACTCTAGGAGCTTCTGGGAATACAAGAGGTACAGCCTGACGCTGCATGTTAGATCCCATGAGCGCTCTGTTTGCGTCATCGTGTTCCAAGAATGGAATGAGGGATGCTGCAACAGATACTACCTGCTTAGGAGATACATCCATCCAATCTATCTCTTCAGGCTTAGCTGTTGAGTAGTCCTGATTAGCACGAACAGATACCTCGCCCTTAAGAACAAACTGTCCATCCTTATTCTTTTCTACTGTAGCGTTTCCCTGAGCAATCTTTGCCTTCTCTTCATCGTTAACATCAAGATATGTGCATTCATCTGTAACAACACCATTAAGAACCTTTCTGTATGGTGTCTGAATGAAGCCATAATCGTTAATCTTTGCGTAGTTAGCAAGAGTAAGAATCAAACCAATGTTTCCACCTTCAGGTGTTTCAATAGGACAAATCTTTCCATAATGAGTGTAGTTAACATCTCTAACATCAAAGAGCTGACGAGCATTATCACGCTTAATACCGCCCTTAGGACCAATAGCAGAGATTCTTCTCTTGTGTGTCAACTCTGCAAGAGGGTTAACCTGATCCATGAACTGAGAAAGCTGAGATGAACCAAAGAACTCTCTGACAGTACCAATGATAGGCTTAATAGATATAATGTCCTGTGGTTTAGCATCATCATCAGAGACATTCATCTTATCCTTAGCTGCTTTAGCCATCTTGCTAAATGCATCTGCAAGGCTGTTCTCTAAAAGTTCTCTTACTGTTCTTACTCTTCTGTTTCCGAGAGAGTCTTCATCATCCTTTGGGAACTTACCATCACCGAAATCCATAATCATACGTGTTGTGCAGATTACATCATCGATAGTAAGGGTTGTCTCTTTAATATATTTCTCGGTATCAAAACCAAAGAACTTCTTATTAAGCTTATATCTACCAATTTCTGAGAAATCGTATCTATTCTTGTCTTTGAAGAAATCTTTGTAGTAGTTAATGACCTTATCACTATCGGTTGTTGTTCTGATGTGCTGAGGAAGGAATGTCTTCCACTTTTCTGCAACATATCCGATATAGAGGTCTTTAAACTCCTTACCTTCTTCTCTATAAATTCTCTGACAGTTCTCCCACTTCTCTTTATCAAATGCAAGAGAACGCTTATTGAGAGCAGAAACATCTCCCTGGATGACTCTATAGCAGAAAATTTTCTCCTGCTGAAGTGTCTTTAAAACAGCCATAGAAGGAAGGTCATCAAGATTTGTTTCCTGAGTATCTACAACTTCGATATCATCAATTCCTGCATTCTTTAATTCTTGAAGGTTAATAGCACCAATTTCATCGCCTGCGCAGAAAAGAACATTGCCATCCTTCTTAATATCTTTGTAAGCAAATCTTGGGAAATGACCATCATAATCACTTGTACTAATAAGTTCAGAAGAATAGAACTGGCTAACAATACTATCTCTTGTTTCAAGACCAAGCATTCTCATAAAGAATGTTACAGGGATAGCAATTTTCTTAAATGACTGTGTATCGTCCTTGCTTCTTGGAGATGTAGCATAGATGAGGTTATGGATAGCACCATAGATAAGAGTTTCTTTATTCTTCTTTCCATCATCAGCGCCATCAACCTTATAATCTACTTTGTTTTCCTTATCATCAACATTTGTTCTTTCGAATACAAATGAAAGCATAGAACCAAGGTATGGATATAAGTTAGCAGCAAAAAGTGAGCTCTTAAGACCCTTTTTGTTCATATTCTTGAATATGACACCAGGGCTACGAACAATAGATGATACTATTACTCTTTCAGAGCCGTTAATTATGAACGTACCACGATCAGTCATGACTGGGAATTCACCGAAAAAGATTTCTTTCTCCTGAATTACACCACCCTTCTTTTCAAGCTGAATTTTTACCTTTACAGGTACACCAAATGTTGATCCTTTTCTTTTGCATTCAGATTCTGATTTCATTGCAAATACATCGGTAGGATCTACAGAATAGCCTGCATATCTTACAGTCATTCCACCATTAGGTGCTTCTATTGGGAAATATGTCTGGAAAAGATGTTCGAGTCCGAACTTTGGGTCTGGCTCCTCGCCATGCATTATCTTATCGAGCTGCAAAAAATCTTTGTATGATGCAGTCTGAATTTCTACTAGATTTGGAACAGGATACTCATTGAGCACTTCAGAACCAATATTGACTCTCTCAAATACTTTACCGTTGCCGGTCATATCGTTGTACCTCCAGAATGGAACAATTCTTTGTTCCGGAGCTTTCGCTTTTATTATGTTTATCCAGGGTTAAAAATTCTTTTGAATGGACGGCAAAGCCCCAGTGCCCCCTGGGGAACACTGGGTGCCATTATAAAATAGGTGTTACTTTACTTCGACAACACAACCAGCAGCTTCGAGCTTCTCCTTAATTGAAGCAGCTTCTTCCTTGCTGACAGCTTCCTTAATAAGTCCACCAGCTTCACAGAGTTCCTTAGCTTCCTTGAGGCCAAGACCTGTAATAGCACGAACTTCCTTAATACAAGCAATCTTCTTAGCAGCGTCAACGCTCTTAAGAGTTACGTTGAATTCTGTCTGCTCTTCAACAGCTTCAGCTGCAGCAGCAGGACCAGCAGCAACAGCAGCAGCTGCTGCAACAACACCAAACTTCTCTTCCATCATCTTGATGAGATCAGAGATTTCCATAACGCTCATTGATGCGATGGATTCTAGGATTTCTTCTTTTGTAGCCATATTATCTTCTCCTTATTTTTCTAACGGTTTAGCAGGTTACTTGAAGACTAAAACCGTATTTTTTTATTAGTTTTCAGCAGCAACTCCGCCCTTTGACTCAACATAAGCAAGTAAAGTAGCAGCGAGTTTCTGTACAGGTGCCTTCATCGTGCCCATGAGGGAAGCGATGAGTTCTAGCTTTGTAGGAAGCTTAGAAATTGCTTCAATCTGATCTGCAGAGAGAACTTCTCCACCTAAGAGAGCCCCCTTAACCTGGACAGCAACACCATCCTTAGCTGCAGAATAAAGAACCTTTGCAACAACGTTAGCTGTGTCACCCTTTACAAGAGCAACGGCTGTAGGTCCAATCATCTGATCCTCAGCACCTGTCTTATCAAGATTCTGAAGAGCAATCTTTGCATAGCGGTTCTTTACAACTCTGTATGCTGCATCATCTTTTCTCAAGCTCTTTCTGATCTGAGTAATCTGATCAACAGTCATACCTCTGTAATCTGTGAAGATGTATCCATCGTATCCTGCAAACTCTTCACGGAGTGCAGCAACGGCATCTTCCTTGGCCTTATTAACGTGAGCCTTGTATTCTTCCATTTTGTCCTCCATTATGCGTTTGCAGCATCAACTGCATCCTTAACCTCTACGTGGACGCCAGGTCCCATAGTAGAAGAAAGAGCGATAGAAACTACATAGTCACCCTTAGCATCGCTTGGCTTCTTTCTGATGATTTCAGCGAGAATAGCCTGAGCGTTTTCAGCAATCTGAGCGCTTTCCATGTTTACCTTACCAACAGCGAGGTGAACAACACCTGTCTTATCAGAACGGAACTCAACACGACCCTTACTTAGTTCAGCAAGTGCACCTTTAATGTCGTTTGTAACTGTCTGTGTCTTTGGGTTTGGCATTAAGCCTCTACGACCAAGGATAGGACCAAGTTTACCAACATCCTTCATCATGTCTGGTGTAGCAACTGCAACATCGAAGTCCATCCAGCCATTCTTAATCTGTTCGATTAAGTCGCTGTCACCAACGTATGCTGCGCCATTTGCTCTAGCCTCTTCTGCCTTATCGCCCTTAGCGAAGACAAGAACCTTCTTCTGTGCAGAGAACTGGTTAGGAAGAACAACTGTGTCTCTAACAGACTGGCTCTTTTTAAGAGTTAGCTTAACAGAGAGTTCTACAGTTTCATTAAACTTTGCATAAGAACAGTCTTTTACAATCTGAGCTGCATCAACAAAACTATAGTTTTTACTTCTGTCAACCTTCTTCACTGCTTCCTGATATTTCTTACCTCTCTTCATCTTACTTCTCCACTTCAACGCCCATTGAACGAGCTGTACCAGCTATGATTTTCTTTGCTGCTTCGATATCGTAAGCATTAAGATCTTCAAGCTTTGTCTGAGCAATTTCAGTAAGCTGAGCATTAGTTAACTTACCGACCTTTGTCTTGTTAGGTGTGCCGGAAGCTGTCTGAATGCCAAGAGCCTTCTTGATAAGAACTGCTGCTGGAGGAGTCTTCAGAATAAAAGTAAAACTCTTATCTGAGTAGACAGTGATGATAACAGGGATGATGAGTCCAGCTTCAAAACCTTTAGTTTTGTCATTAAACTGCTGGACAAACTGAGGTGCGCTGACACCATGAGGACCGAGAGCAGGACCTACTGGAGGTGCTGGTGTGGCCTTCTGGGCAGGACACTGAAGCTTGATTACTGCGGTAACCTTCTTCTTTGCCATATTTTTCTCCTTACGCCAGAACCTGGTCTGAGCTGACCGATAAGCGGGGTTCCGCGCTGGTATTAACGCTCTTCAACGAAGAGCTCCCACCCTGTATACCGAAGCATAGAGGGGAGATTTTTTAATAAAGATAAAAACCAAAAGGCTATCCCTAATAGATAACCTTTTCTACTTGATTAAAATCTACCTCTACAGGAGTAGATCTACCAAAAATTTGAACAGATAGTCTTAGTCTACCCTTCTGTAAGTCAATTTCATCAATTGTGCCATTGAAAGAAGAGAAAGGACCAGCTGTGATAAGAACTTCTTCTCCAACTGAAAAATCTTGCTTAGGTCTGAAAGACTTCTCTTCAGGAAGTTCTCCTGCCATTACTAGTATTCTCTTATGTTCAGCAGCTGAAAGTGGTGTCGGAGGAACTTTTCCATTTGGATCTCCAGATAAGAAACCTGAAACTCCATTAATTCCTACAATCTTAGAAACGATAGAATTCCATCCTGTCTCTGGTAGTTGCAATTCTACAAGGATGTAGCCAGGAAGAATCTTGCGTTCTTCAATCTTAACTTCTCCATCCTTATCACTGCGTACTTTAACCTTTTCAACAGGAATATTAACACCTGTGCAATACGCTTTAAACTCAGGGTCAATCTCAATATATTTATTGATAATCTTTTCAATCTTCTGTTCGTAACCTGAGTATGTTTGGATAACGTACCAACCCTTTTCCATCGTTTATTCCCAATATTCCTTAGAAAATAAGATCCATTAGCTGACCAATGCCAATATCGACAAGGCCAAGAACAATTGCAAAGACTATTGTTGAGATAATTACAACCCATGTGTAACGAACTACAGTTTCTCTATTTGGCCAAGAAACCTTCTTTAACTCAAGCCAACATTCTTTGAAGTATCTTGCTATTTTCTTCATATCTTCTCCTTGGTCCTCGAAGTGCCAGCAGGCCAGGAGGGATTCGAACCCCCAACACCCGGTTTTGGAGACCAGTGCTCTAACCATTGGAGCTACTGACCTGCTCGCACCTCGAAGAATCCAATTGATCCTTATTTAATCTTTGTTTCTCTGTGCAAGGTGTGCTTGCGTTCAAATGGGCAATACTTCATGAGTTCAAGTTTCTCTGGTGTATTGCGGCGATTCTTTTCTGTAGTATAGTTCTTCTGCTTGCACTCTGTACACTGAAGAGCAATCTTCTCTACTGGTCCTTTCTTTTTTGAACTTGCCATATATACAACTCCTCACGACCCTAGGTCGCTTCTCTCTTAGCTCCCGGGCGGATTTGAACCGCCGACCCCCACCTTACCATGGTGGTGCTCTACCGACTGAGCTACAAGAGCACAGGTCACAAAAATGCGACACGCATTGGAAACTCTAGCCTAAACAAGCACCTCTTGTCAATAGAAAACAATGCATTCCAAAGAATGCCCCCATATACAAGGTGTTAGTCTTGATTTTATTATTCAATTAAAAAAGATTCAAGATGTGCTAGCAAATAACTATTTAAAGGTATAATTATTTTAACATTTATCTTAT
>ERZ808245.17-NODE-17-length-146551-cov-13.117553_pt1 | contig 146551 bp, 130 predicted proteins | sample MGYA00521243_ERZ808245 | MGnify/ENA primary metagenome ERZ808245 (study PRJEB31516, sample SAMN03275576) | gut metagenome | biome: mammalia-associated habitat; material: feces | host: Papio cynocephalus | place: Kenya | collected 2012-07-07 ... | reverse complement strand
GTTGTAAACATAAAATAAATAAGATGAATACAGCAATTAATAATAGAGTTAATTAGGTGGATATTGTTTTCTTGCAGTTTTAGAAAGAGAGGAGAAAAAAAGAAACCTCGGGATCTTGCCCGAGGAGTTTTGTCTTGCTTTTTATATTAGTCCTCTTTTATAGCTTGTTTTCTTCTTTTTGCTTTTAAGAAACTCTCTTTGATAACAGGTCCAACTGTCTGAATAAGAATAACAATAATTAAAACGAGGCCCTGGAATGTGTCTTGGATATCAACACTAAGAGATGGAATAGAGACTATGATGAAGTTAATAGTGGTGTAGGATAGAGCACCAAATAATACGCCAAGAAGATTTCCCTTTCCTCCAGACATGCTTACTCCACCAAGTACGACTGCTGCGATAGCGTACATTTCATAGCTCTGTCCTGAAGAAGCTGGTGTGATATTTCCAATCTTACAAGCCTGTAAGAATGATGCAACACCAACTGTTAATCCTGTAATTACAAATACAGAAATCTTAACAAAGGTAGTATTAATACCACTTAAATGAGCGCTTTTCTCATTTGATCCTACTGCATAGACGCTCTTTCCATATTTTGTTTTCTTTGTAAGGATGATGAAGATTACAACCATTAATAAGAATACAAATGTAATATATGGGATAGAGAAGGCTGAGAAACCAAATTTTCCTGTTCCGAATTTCATTCTTAAGAACTCATATTTGCTATTTGTTCTAAGAAGAGCAAACTGACTTGAGTTTGATCCTGAAATTGATGAGTCTACAGTTCTAACAACAGATAATGTTAGAGAACGATATATTAACATCGTTCCGAGCGTTACGATAAAAGGAGGCATCTTTGCAAGTCCTACAAGTAAGCCGTTTATTAAACCACATAGGCCACCAACAACAAGCGCTGTTAGGATCATAACAAGAATAGAGTTAGTCATATTGAAAGCAACAATAGTTGCACTCGTTGTTAAAACCAGAGCCGATCCTATTGAGAGGTCTATTTGTCCTGTTATGATTACGAGGGCCATGCCAAGAGCCATTGTTCCAACGATACATGTGTTCTGTGAGCCTAGTATTGCTGATATATGACTCCATTTGAATGTATTGCCATTAGCAGCAATTGCTATAGCATAGACTATCATGATGATAATCATTACAAAGATGAATGAATAATGTGACCATAGCTTGGCGCTATCTTTTTTTAACTTTGAAATATCCATTTTTACCTTCCAATTGCACCTGTCGAATAAGCCATTACTAAAGCTTCATCAACATCCTTGTGATCTAAGATTTTTACGATTTCACCCTCGTAGAATACAATGCATCTATCTGCTGTTTTCTGTATCTCTGGAACTTCAAGGGTGTTGATAATGATTGCTTTGCCTTCTTTGGCAAATTCAATAATTAGCCTATAAATTTCACTCTTTGCTCCTACATCGACGCCCTGAGTAGGGTTATCGAGAAGTAGTACCTCGCTTTGCGTATTAAGCCATCTAGCAAGGAAGACCTTTTGTTGATTTCCTCCACTTAGAGAGGAGATTGGGTTCTCTTCGTTATCTGCTTTTATTTTCAATCTTTCTTTTTCTTTTAAATATTTTTCTTTGTCTTCAAGAGGCTTAATGAACTGCTTCTTTGAAGAAAGAGCATGTTCTGCAGTAACAAAGTTCTCCATGATTGTTAGATCAGGAATAACAGAGTTTTCCTTTCTATTTGCAGGTAGCATTGAGATACTATTCTTCATGAATGTTCTAATGCTTCCACTGACTATTTTTTTGTTTACTTCAATACATCCACTATCTTGTGACAATACGCCAAATAGTGTTTGCATTAATTCACTTGCACCGGAGCCCGCAAGCCCTGTCAGTGCTAAGATTTCTCCCTTTCTTAAAGTGAAGCTTACGTTTTTAAAGCCAGGTCCTGTTAGATTCTTTACTTGCAGAACCTCTTCACCTAATTTTCTTGGTTCATAGTAATCTTCTTCTTGATATTTTTCTCCAACCATGTCACGAGCAAGAGAAGAAGGAGTAACAGCACTAATGTAATTGGATGAAATAAAAGTACCGTTACGTAATACTGTGAAACGATCTGCTATTTCAAAGATTTCTGGCATCTTGTGAGAGATGAAGATAAATGATTTTCCCTTCTTTTTCAGCTGTCTTAGAATATTAAAAAGATGTTCTATTTCGTCAGAAGATAGGGCAGTTGTTGGCTCGTCTAGTATTAAGAGTTTTGCATCTCTATCAAGAGCCTTGCATATTTCTAATAGTTGCTTTTCACTTGTTTTTAATGTGCTAACCAAACTTGTTGGGTCCATGTTAACACCAAGACTCATAAAGAGTTCTTTTGTTTTTTTAATTTGTTCTTTTTCGTTAATTAGACCAAATTTATTGGTTATCTCTCGTCTTAAAAATATATTATCAGAAACAGATAAATCATTAATAACATTCAATTCCTGATGAACAAATGCAATACCTGCTTTTTCCATTTCAGTAATAGTAGGCGTGATATATTCTCTACCCATAAAAACAATCTTTCCACTATCTGAAGGAATTACACCTGTTAATATATTCATAAGAGTACTTTTGCCAGCTCCATTTTCCCCTAAAAGTGCATGTATCTCACCTTCTTCAACAGAGAAGTGAACATCTTTAAGAGCAATAGAGCCACCAAATGATTTAGAGATGTGTGTCATCTCGAGAATTTTTTTCATTTTTTTATCCAATAGTAAAAGAGAGGGATGCCCTAGGCATCCTCTCTCTAGTAAATCTTAGTGACCTAAGAAGCCTTCGTACTGGTTAACGTTCTGTCTGTCAACAATCCAAACTGGTTCTGTATCAACATCACCCTGCTTGTAGTTCCAATTGCCATTGAGATAATCAACCATCTTGTCAATAACACTCTTCATCATAGATGGGCTGAAGTAGACACTCATCATATCGTCGAAGTACTGGTTAGCAACCTTAGCCTGTGTTGCTTTTCCACTCATGACATCATAGAGTTCCTGCATACCACCAATAGCTGAAATGTAAACATTAAGCTTTTCAATCTTAGCTTTTGTATCAGCACTTAATGATGAACCTTCGAGGAGGTTAAGCATACCGAATGTCATTTCATCATCCATAGAATAGATGTAGAGGTTACCTTCTGCCTTATTGACGATTTCTTCAAGTTTCTGCTCGAGATAGTCATAAGCTCCATCTGCAGACCAGTTACAAACAACAGAGTAAGTATTGAAAACTGGGTCTAGTTCTCCATCTGTCCAAACCTGAGTTGTCTTATAGCTCTTACCTGTAGCCTTATCTGAATATTCGATTTCGCCCTTTAAGAACTGTCTGAAGCCTTCTTCTCTATACTTACATACAGTACCGTTGTCTCCATAGAGAGTAACGACTGTGTCGCCTGGCTTCATTCCATGCTGCTGTAGCCAGTAAGCAATACCAGCACCACACTGCCAGTTGTTTCCACTGTAGTTAAGGATAGCATAGTCCATTGTTGATTCGATAAATCTATCGAAAGAGATAAATGGAATCTTTGCTGCATAGAGAGCTTCCTGTCCAGCTGCTGCTGAATCTTCGAGAGCCATCATGACAACGCCAGAAGCATCGCCGTTAGCGATGATTGTGTTACACTGGTCGACCTGTTCTTCACCAGAAGAAGCAGCCATGTAAACAGCCTTAATCTTTCCTTCTTTTGTGATTTCTTCACACTTCTGCTGTGCATAAGAACCTGCCTGAGCTGTCCAACCATGGTCTGGAGTTGGTCCCAAGACGTAGATCTTCTGAGCTTTTGCTGTTGTTTCGCTTGTACCATTAGCAAATAAGCTTAATGCAGTGACAAGAACAAGCATGAAAACGATAATTTTTTTCATTTGTATTCTCCTTTTTTATTTATGGTTTTTTTAAACCTTTTCTTCTCTTTTGTTTTTAAATGACCTTTCACAAGCAAAGACAGCCTTCATAGATTCAATAACATCAGATGCATCTAAGATGCTTTTCCTGTCTTCTGATACAGCTGATACGAATTCGTCTATAACACCACTTGTTGCCATTTGTTTGTCGCTATTAGTTTGGATTCTATCTAGGCTAAGTTTCTCTTCCCTTCCATCTCTGTAGTCGATAATCAATGAATACTCAGGATCAGAGTAGAGCTTAAGCACTCCATTTTGACAGAAGATGTTGCTTTGGTTGTATTCTGTTCCGTAACAAGTCCAACTTGTAGTTACAGTACCAAATGCTCCATTTTTAAATTTAAGAATCTCAACAGAGTTATCATCAACTTCGATAGGGGATCCATCTTCAAATGTTTTATCTAAGACACACATTTCTGAATAAACACTCTCAATGTCCGAACCAATTAAGTAGCGCATAAGGTCAATTTTATGGATGCCTAAGTCTGCCATAGAACCAAATTGAGCGCTATCTTTTTTAAAAAACCAAGTATTCTTGCTCTTATCTACACACCAACTCTCAGGACCGCCATGACAAAACATCGTTGAAAAGGCGATTGTTTTTCCCATCTTACCAGATGAAATAAGTTCCTTTGCTTTTCTATGTGCAGGAGTCAGTCTTTGGTTTTGGCCAATAAGAAGATGCTTTTTTGCTTTTTCTGCCTCTTCTACCATTCTAATGCAGTCTTCTAAATTGGTTGCCATAGGTTTTTCGCAAAGAACATTTTTGCCACTTCTTAGAGCTTTGATTGTAATGTCTGAATGGAAACTGTTAGCAACACATACAGAGACGCTATCTACATTTTTATCTTCAAGAAGACTCTCTAGTGTTGGATAGACCTTTGCATTAAACTCTTTGGCCATCTCTTTTGCTCTCGATTCTACATAATCGAAAAAACCGACAATTTTAACGTCTTTGTTTAGGCTGTATTCATATGCATGGCGCTGACGGGCAATACTGCCACATCCAATAATTGCTACGTTCATTTTCTTTCCTTTTTTAGATAACAAAGTTATCCATATATCTCTTAGTTATCTTGATAGAATCTAGGATTCGTTCTTTTGATCCTTCAAAAGACTTGTCTTCAATTTCTATGCATGCGCTTCCGTCATATCCAATATCTGTAAGTGCCCCGACAAATTTAGCCCAATCAACATCGCCATAAGGAGGAAGTTTTGGAGACATATATTCAAGTGGGTATGCCATCACACCAACTCTCGCAAGTTTGTCTTTGTAGAGCTTAATGTCTTTGAAGTGAACATGGAAAATTTTGTCCTTATAGTCATAGATAGCTTTTACGTAATCTAAACCTTGCCAAACAAAATGAGATGGATCGAAATTGATTCCTAGCTTATTGCTCTTTAAAAGAGAGAAGACCTTATCCCAATTGGATGGGGTAGTGAATATATTCTGTCCGCCAGGCCATTCATCTTTAGAGAAAATCATCGGGCAATTCTCAATTGCAATTCTTACTCCATCTTTTTCTGCTTCATTTAAAAGAGGTGTCCATATTTTTTCTACAAGAGGAAGATTTTCTTCCACTGTTTTACTCTGGTCTCTTCCTATGAATGTAGTGACCATATTAATGCCAAGCTTCTTGCTGGCTTTTATAAGAGAGTATATATGCTCAATGGCCTTATCAGCTTTCTCTTTATTTTTATCTAGAACATTAGGATAGTAACCAAGAGAAGATATAAAGACATTTTTCTTCTTTGCGTATTCTAAGATATGAGAAGCATACTCATCGTCTGTTAAGACTCTTTCGCTGTCGATATGTGAAACTCCTGCATATCTTCTCTCAGCCTTTCCCTGTGGCCAAGAAGCAAGCTCTGTGCACTTGAATGACATTTCTGAGCAAATATCTATAACTTCTTCGTAGTTCCAACCATCTAAAATAGAGCTTAGTAGTCCAAGCTTCATAGTGTCCTCCATTTATGAAACAAAATGAAATAACAATTTGTTTCACCTGTGTAATTTTATTCTACTACCACTTTTTTTATCTGACAAGAAAATATTTTATAAAAATAATTCATTATATAATATGAAATTAACTAAATTAATTAATAGGCAAGAACAAAATTATTGAAAGAGCAATATATTTCTGAAACATCTTAATCGTTTCAGAAATATTGACATTTCTATTTATTTTATCTATTCTTTTATTATGAAAAGAGCTAGTCTTCCTGTAACGAAAATAGCAAAAGAAATAAATGTATCTCCAGCAACAGTATCTAGAGTTTTGAATCACCCTGAACTTGTTAAGAAGCAAACAAGCGAAAAGATAAAGAAAAAGATTATAGATGCTGGTTATGATTTTGATTCGATTCTTAGTAGTCAAGTCGAAAATAATAAACGAATAATTATTCTCTCTCTTCCATCGATAGAGAATCCTTTTTATGACAATGTTGTTAAAGGAATAAAGACAAGTATTAATTCCCATAACTATGAGGTTCTTTTATTTATTGGAAATATTACAAAAAATAACCTCTCGCACTTTTTAGATGTAGTAAAAATGTCTAATGCTAGAGGAGTAATATCGCTTTCACGAAAGCTTCAAACAGATATTGCAAATGAGATAAATAAAGAGTTTCCATTTGTTCAATGTACTGAATACAACAAGGAGTCTGATGGCGTATATGTAAGCATAAATGACTATGCGGCAGCAAAGACAGCAACAGAGTATATAATTGGCATGAACTATAAACGTATTGCTTTTATCAATGGTCCTCTATCTTTCAACTATGCTCAAGAAAGGTTAAGAGGATTTGAAAAGGCTATTGAGGAAAGAGGGCTTGTTGTTCCTAAGAATTGGAAGATATCGCTTCCTGAAATATCATATAGCTTAGGCTATTCTGCTGCATCTCAACTTCTTGGAACAGAAGACAGGCCAGATGCTATATTTTGTGCGGCTGATGTCTTAGCTATTTCTGTTCTTAAGGTTGCTAAAAGATATAACATTAGAGTTCCTGAAGATTTAGGAGTTGTAGGTTTTGATAACATTGAAGTTGCTTCAATTACAAACCCTGGTATTACCACTATAAATCAACCAAGCTATCAACTTGGTTTTACTGCAGGGGAGACGATATTTGAAAAGATTAATGATCCATTATCTAAACCTAGATCTATTCTTTTAGACACGGAGTTAATTGCACGGGATTCAATTGTTCCTTTTTCAAAAAAGTAGATTTTTCTATAACACTTAATTTAATAATTCCTATTTTGCCTCTAGTATTCATGTAAATAGTGAATACATAGCAATAATCTTTATATATAACTGCTGTATTATGAGTTGTAGTAAAAATCTCAATCTTCTTTTCCCTCATTTTTTTTATAACGTAATCAAAATAGTAATAGGCATTTGCTTTTCCAATATAAGAAGTTCCATCATCATTAAATATTGCATCATTGGCTAAACTTGCAAAAAGAATAGAGTAATCAGATGTTTTTCCTCTAATTATGTTATCTAAAAGCTGTCGTAACTCTAGCTCTGTTTTAGTTTTTATTGTACTTAGCTTTCCAGGAGAAAGGCCAAAACTTAAGATATTACTTCTTTTTATTATTTCTTCTTCGAAGATATTGTCTTCATAGCAAAAACTAATGCTAGAGATAAGATGATCGCCTGATAACTCCAAAAAAGCATAACCCATTACTTTCTTGTCAGATATTCTTACAAGTTTAAGGCCAAGTTTTCCCTCTGTTAAAGAAGAGTTCTTTAATAAAACCTTTTTTACCTTAATTAGTTCTGTTGTGATTTTTGCATTTTGTTTTATTTGTTCATAAAAGACAGAGCGAAATCTAAGTAAGCTATCCCTTTTATTCCATGTTGTTTCCTTCCCAGCGACAATAACATCATCTTTTAATGTGTTTTCAAGTCTTTCAAAAGTTCCTTTTTCTAATGAATCTCCAAGTAATCTCAAAATGTGAGATTCATCAAATATTGCACCTTCTTGATACTCTCCAACAGCAACATCAATAGAGATAACAAAGGAACACATTACATAACACTCGTCTTCTAGCAATTTAGCATAAAGTATTTTATCCATAAAGATTTGTGCAGGTGCCATATAAAAGGTCATATCGCCAAGAATTGTTTCCATTTCAAAAAAAGGAAGACCTGGATGTTGAACTTTCTTCCCTTTTATATTAGTTAGCATATAAGGAATTCTTAATATACCCTTCCGTTTGATTTTTCCCCATGTCATACATATAACATTGTCCTCGGCATCTCTAAAGAAGTGCCCCTCAGAGTTTCTCATCGCTTTCTTTTTTGGATCAAAACAATCTATAAAAAGTTCGTTTGGAGAAGATGCAAGTTTTATTTCAGTAGTGTATGAGACAAATTGGCCAAAAATTGTTGTCTCTGTAGAGAAGGAAGGTAGAACATCTGAGTTAATAAGACAGACAGGAAAATCTCTTCCATTAGAGCTATCAATTGTTTCGCATAAAACAATTCGTTCTAGGTCTTCTTCTATAGTTCCAGCGTCGTAAACTATTTTTAAAAAACAATTATTAGACCCCCTGACCCCAACAGAGATTCCGACAATTTTTGTTGTTTCGTCTTCCTCAATTGCATTTGCAATTATTTCTGCACTACCAATATTTTTGTAGTAGTGTCTTCCTTGGTAGCCATTAAAAATTAAACTAGGAGTAATAAGACACTCTTTTCCATAGTCTTTTGGGTTATCAATGTCGACTAAAAATAAATGACTGTGAAAAAAATTAGAAGTAATACCCATATTAGTTATCTTTACGTGTTTGAGTATAGCTAAAAAGTAAAAAAAATAGTTCGCCTGTTGGGTGAGAATTAATTCTATAAAAAACTCCCTGAAAAAAACCAGGGAGAACAAGCGAGACTAAATGGATTCGAACCATCGACCCTCAGTTCCGCAAACTGATGCTCTATCCAGCTGAGCTATAGTCTCAATCAACACCTATAAATAATGGTATATTTTTCATTTTTGTTCTAGTAGTTAATACTTCTTTTTTCTTTCATCCCATAAACATAGTTATAAAAGCAATAAATACACCAGCACATCCTTCACCTCCAAGAAGACCTGCAGAGACAAGAGAAATTTTTTCTTCTGTCTTTTCTCCCTTAATTTTTTTGATAATCCAAACAATTAAAGCACCAAGTGCAACACTTATTGTGATATATGGACCAAGATACACGCCAAGACCAAATGCTGAAGAAGGCAAGGCAAACAAGAACATTACAAAGCCAATAGCAACACCAATATAGAAGGCAAGAGGGTTATCCAATCCTCCAGCCATTGATGCAACTGCTTGGGCTTGAGGTGCTGGCATTTCTGGAGATCCAAGAACGAAGACCTTTTTCATCAAGAAAAGAACAGCTGTAGCAATTATTGCACCAATAATACCACCGATAGCTTCTGCTTTAACTTGATCCTTAGGATTTGTTCCAACGAGAGAACCAGATTTGAAGTCATTCATAACGTCCCCACTAAGACCACAAGCAACAGCAACACAGGAAGCAAGAGTAAATGCTGCTGTTAGTCCTGTTGAACAAATGGCATGCACTGCGAGCAACACTAGGATTGCAAAGACTTCCATAGGGTTTATTCCTGTTTGTCCTGTTAGCATAGAAGATAAATATGTTGCGACGGCAGCACCAATAACTGTAAGAATGCTCTCAATTAGAGTTAATTCTGTAAAAATTGTAAGAAGAAGAATTGAAAATACAACAATTAAGGCACTTGTTATTAGTTTCTTGTTGTCTCTTTCTTTCTTTTCATTTGTAGTGTTTTTTCTATTTTTTATTGCTGAGTATATAGCTTTAATTACAACTGCAAAACCTGTTCCAATCATTATTCCAAGGCCAATTGATGAGCGGAAAGATTGAGCACTTTCCATTGAGCTAAAGTAGTTAAGTTTTAGTCCTAATGGAGTAAGAATGTAATAACCAAAGACCATACCTAGAGTCCAGAAAAGAGATAGAGTTGGCCCAATTATAGCGCCAATTGAAAGTGCCATTGGGGAAACATAGAAAGAGAGGGCAGGAAAAAGAGATGAACCTTTAAAGATTGTCACTACAGAAGGAATCTTATGGAAGAAATCTCTGATAAATGTAAATAAAGCAGAACCACCTAAAGATGAGAAGAGCCAAGGAGAGCTCTTCTTTTCTTTTTCTGTCATAAGCGTTTTATAAGCTGCTTCTCCAATAGGGTAAGGTAAGTTGTCTTTCTCAATTAGTTGCGTGCGATATATAGAAGTAAAAAGAGTTCCTAGGAGTGCTCCAACAATAGATGATACAAGAACAGCAATAAACGAGATAGAGTTAGCTTGGTTCATAATCCATAAGCCTGGAACTGTGAAGGCCAAACCTCCTGCAACCATGCTGCCAGCACTCATAAGAGTATGTGTACAGTTAATCTCTTCTAGTGTAGAGTTCTTTGCTCTTTTTAAAACTGTCATAGATAGCACTGTTACAAAAACAGCTGGCCAAGGAAGGGCTCCCATCTTTACTGCTACGTACATAGATGATGCTGTTATAAGGGCAAGACCAATTACGCCAACTATGACGGCTCTTGTAGTTAATGCAGATTTGTTTTTTGTTTCCATAATTTTAAATTGTGTCAAAAAAACTGTTTTTATAATAGTGCTAAAGTAAACCTTTAATTTTATAATCATCTGATATGACAAAAGAAAAATTCGAAGAAAGCTTAATAAATAGCAAATGGAATAATGCTTTAAAAGAAGAGGACTATTCTCTATATGAAAGAGACGGAAGTTATCTCTTTCTATTTTCTTCTTTTATATCTGATGGAAAAGATAGTAGCAATTGGAAGATTGACTATGAAAGTGTGAAACTCACACGAAGTCGAAAGGGGTGGTTTGAAATAGAATTGATAGACGGAAAGACTATAACAATGGTTACTGAAGATGACTTTGAGATAGGATGCATGGGGTAATTTTTGGCTAAAATGATACACAATTGAGAAAAGTGTATGAATAAAAGAATGAACTTCTTGTCTCCATTCTTTCTTTTCATTAAGTTTTAGCTATGTACAGAATTGGACTAGATATTGGTTCAACCACAATGAAAGTGGTACTTCTTTCCCCAAGTGGGGAAATTATTTATAAGTGTTATGAGCGTCATTACTCTGAAATAGTTAAGAAGAGTATAGAGATGCTTGAAAGAGTTAAAAGCATAGTAGGAAAAGGGCAAGTAGAGGTTGCTTTTTCTGGCTCTGCTGGTATGGGTATTGCTGATAAATCTGATATTCCCTTTATTCAAGAAGTATATGCAACTCGTCTTAGTGCAAAAGAGTATCTTCCCGAGACCGATGTGATTATTGAGCTTGGTGGAGAAGATGCAAAGATTCTATTTTTAACTAATGGCTTAGAAGTAAGAATGAATGGAACCTGTGCTGGTGGAACAGGTGCCTTTATTGATCAGATGGCAACTCTGTTAGGAGTTGAAAAGGAAGAAATAGGGCCTCTTGCTGAAAAATCTACAGAGCTATATACAATAGCCTCACGCTGTGGCGTTTTTGCTAAGAGTGATATTCAGCCTCTTATAAACCAAGGGGCCAAGAAAGAAGATATTGCTGCCTCTATTTTGATGGCTGTCGTTAATCAGACTATTTCTGGTTTAGCCCAAGGAAGAAAAATAGAAGGCAATGTTGTCTACCTTGGTGGTCCATTATCTTTTATACCAAAGCTCAGAGAGTATTTTGATAGCACTTTAAAAACTAAGGGAATTTGTCCTGAAAATTCCCTCTATTATGTAGCACTTGGTGCTGCCCTTAATAAAGAGAAGAAAGTCACAACTATAGACGGAATTATAGATAAAATTTCTTCTTATAAAAATAAAGCGACATTTAATAGTCTTCCTCCATTGTTTAAAAACGAAGAAGAGTACAAAGCCTTTTGCTCTCGCCACGAAAAAGATAAAGTTAAAAGGGAAGATATTGCGTTTTATAAAGGGGACGTCTACTTAGGTCTAGATGCAGGTTCTACAACTATAAAAGCAGTATTTATTACACCTAATGGTTCTATTTTAGATGAGTTTTATAGTCCTAATAATGGTAACCCTGTTGCTCTAATTAGGTTCTATTTACTCTCTTTTTATGAAAAATATCCATATTTAACCATTAAAGGGGCTGCTGTTACAGGTTATGGAGAAGAATTATTAAAAACAGCATTAGAGCTTGATTATTCACTTGTAGAGACTCAAGCACATTTTATAGCAGCACGCTTCTTCTTGCCATCTGTGGACTTCATTATTGATATAGGAGGGCAAGATATTAAATGCTTTAAAATAGAAGATGGTGCTATTGATGATATCTTCTTAAATGAAGCATGTTCCTCTGGTTGCGGCTCGTTTTTGCAAACATTTGCGAATGCTCTAGGACTTTCTAGTCAAGAGTTTGCATCAAAGGCTATATATGCCAAGCATCCAGTAGATTTGGGCTCTAGATGCACTGTTTTTATGAACAGTTCCGTTAAACAGGCACAAAAAGATGGTGCAAGCACAGAAGATATATCTGCTGGTCTTGCTATCTCTGTTGTTAAGAATGCCCTTTATAAGGTAATAAGGACCTCAAGTAAAGAGGCCATTGGCTCCAATATTGTAGTTCAGGGCGGAACATTTCTTAACGATGGTGTCTTAAGAGCTTTTGAACTTGAATTGGGTAAAGATGTAATAAGACCAACGATTGCAGGTTTAATGGGCGCTTATGGTGCTGCTCTATATGCTAAGAAAGAGAGTGAAAAAGAGGAAAAAACTAAGAGTTCAATAATCGATAAAGATAAACTACAGAACTTAAAGCATGAAGTAAAAAATGTTAGATGTCAGGGATGTACCAATCATTGTCTTTTAACAATCAATAGCTTTTCCTCCTCTCGTCGTCTTATTAGTGGAAATAAATGTGAGCGTCCAATTTCTGGAAAGGCTAACGAGAGTGATAAGTACAACATTTATCAATATAAACAAGAACTATTAGAAGAATACATAGAAAAAAGAGGAGAAGGGGAAAGAGGAACAATAGGCCTTCCTTTGGCACTCGGAATGTATGAAACTCTTCCTTTCTTCCATACGCTTTTTTCTTCTCTGGGCTTTAAAGTAATTACTTCTCCATTTTCTAATAGAGAACAATATCTATCAGGGCAGAGCTCCATTCCTTCAGATACTGTTTGCTTCCCTGCTAAACTTATGCATGGAAGTGTTGAGTATTTAAAAAAAGAAGGTGTAGATAAGATTTTTATTCCTTGCTCTAGCTACAATATTGATGAAGGTTGCTCAGATAACCATTTTAATTGTCCTGTTGTAGCTTATTACGCAGAGGTAATAAGAGCTAATTGGGATCCCGAAAAAAGCCAACTTATTACACCTTATTTATCTCTTGAAAAGCCTAAATACTTTGCTTCTCGCATTAGCTCTGTATTCTCTATTAGCGAAAAAGAGGTATTAAAAGCAACGAAAAAAGCTGAGGAAGAAGAGCGAAGATATAAAGAGAAGATTTTAAATAAGGCAAAAGAAATTATCAAAACTGCAAGAGAAGAAAAAAGGCCAATAATAATGCTTTCTGGGCGACCTTATCATTTAGATAAAGAAACTAACCATTCTATAGATAGGCTTATTGTTTCTCTTGGCTGTTCTGTTTTAAGTGAGGATTCAATACCACTTGAAGGTAAGGAAGATTTGAGAATACTCAATCAATGGACCTTCCATTCAAGACTCTATAATGCTGCATATTTTGTTTCAAAGACAGATGATATTAACCTTGTTCAATTAGTTTCTTTTGGCTGTGGTCTTGATGCTGTTACAACAGATGAAGTGAAGGAAATCTTAAGGCGAAATAATAAAATTTATACTCAACTTAAGATAGACGAAATAACAAATGTTGGAGCTGTTAAGATAAGGCTCAGGTCTCTTCTTGCAGCATTAAAGGAGAGAGAAGTATGAGTGTGACTTTTACAAAAGAGATGAAGAAGGATTATACAATCGTTGCTCCTAACATGTCTCCAATACATTTTGCTCTCTTTGAAAAGGTTTTGATTAATAATGGCTACAAAGCATTAGTCTTAAATAATGAAGATCCCTCAATTATTCAAAAGGGACTTAAGTATGTTCATAACGACATGTGCTATCCGGCACTTCTTGTTATAGGACAAATGATTGATGCTATAGAGAGAGGCCTTGTTGATAGTCATAAATGTGCTTTGGCTATTACTCAAACAGGTGGAGGCTGTAGAGCATCTAACTACTACTTTTTGCTTATTAAGGCACTTGAAAGAGCTGGCCTTGATTACATTCCTGTAATATCTCTAAACCTTGCAGGAATGAATAAAAATCCTGGCTTTAAGATTACTCTTACTATGGTCTTACAAGCAGTTTCAGCACTTCTTTATGGTGATGAAATAATGTACTTACGTAATCAAGTAAAGCCATATGAGGTTAATGAAGGAGAAACAGATAGTCTTGTAAAGAAATGGGTCGAGGACTTATCTCAGCGTTATAAGGACAATAGAGGCTATTTCTGGTCAAATATAACAAAGAATCTAAATAAGATTTCAGATGATTTTGCTTCCATTGCTGTAAAGAGAGAGAAAAAGGTTAAAGTTGGAATTGTTGGCGAGATATATATGAAATACTCACGTTTTGGTAACTCTAATCTTCAAGCATTTTTAGAGCATGAGGGATGTGAAGTTATGCTTCCTCCTCTTTTAGGTTTCTTTTTATATGGAGTCTCTAACGCAATAAAAGACAACGAGTATTATGGAACAAAGCCGATATATTCGAAGGTAGATAAGCATTTTATCCTTCCTTTCTTAGAAAAGAGTGAGAAGTGGCTTAGAAGTGCAATATCACGTCATAAAGAGTTCGTTCTGCCTTCAACTCTCAGGGAGTTAGAAGAAAATGTAGATGGTATTATTGATAGAGGATGCAAAATGGGAGAAGGTTGGCTTCTTACTGCAGAAATGGTTGAGTTAATTAAAAAAGACTATTCAAATATTGTATGTACTCAGCCATTTGGATGTTTACCTAATCACATTGTTGGTAAGGCGATGATTAGACCGTTAAAGGAAAAATACCCTGATAGTAATATTGTTCCAATTGATTATGACCCATCAGCAACTAGAGTTAACCAAGAAAACAGAATAAAACTAATGTTAGCTGTAGCTCGAGAACATATTGAGTAAAGATAAAAATAGATGTTTCTAATTGCCCCTTTCTCTTCTATACTAGAAAGAAAGGGTGATTCTATTGAAAGTATTTTATTTCTTTTTCAACCTCCTATGGGGTGATCTATTTTATATTCCACTTCCTAATGGAAGTAAGCTAGGTATTTCTTTTTTAGTTCTTTTACTTATTCCTCTCGGAGTATTTTATACAATTTATTTAAAAGGGGTTCAGTTTAAAGAGTTCCCTTTGATGGTAAAGTTAACAAAAGAGAAAAAGAATAAAGATGATAAGAAAGCTCTATCTGGTATCCAAACCTTAATTGTTTCTACTGCAACAAGAGTTGGTATGGGAAACCTCGTTGGTGTTGTAGCTGCAGTCTCTGCTGGAGGTGCAGGTGCAATATTCTGGATGTGGCTTTCTGCTGTTTTGGGGTCAGCAACTGCATTTGTTGAAGGAACACTCGCTCAAAAATATAAAACAGTTGATAATCTCTATGGTGGCTATAAGGGTGGTCCTGCTTATTACTTAGATAAACTTTTTAAAGGAAAGAAAAAGAAGAGTATCCTTGCTATTCTTTTTGCTCTTTCTGGTCTCCTTTGTTGGTGTGGAATAAGCCAAGTAATAGGTAACTCAGTATCATCTTCTTTTAAGAACGCTTTCGGATTAAATCCTTATATTACAACTTCTATTCTTACTGTTTTGGCTGCAATTATTGTCTTAAGAAAAAATAGTACAGTTAAGGTTTTGGATGTAATGGTTCCTATAATGAGTGTTTTATATTTTGCATTTACATTATTTATTATTGTCAAGAACATCACTCTATTACCCTCTGTTTTTGCTCAAATATTTGAAGAAGCATTTGGCATTAAGGCTGTTGTTGGAGGTGGACTTGGAGCTGTAATTATGAATGGTGTTAAGAGGGGACTATTCTCAAATGAAGCTGGAAGTGGTAGTGCTCCTTGTGCTGCAGCAGCAGCATCTATTAAAAATCCAGTTGAGGCAGGACTTTTACAATCCCTTGGTGTCTTTATTGATACTTTAGTAATTTGTAGCTGTACTGCTTTTATTATGTTACTTTCGCCTAGTTCTGTTATTAATGGAAAGAGTGGAATGGATTTACTTCAGTCTTCATTTGTTTATCATATGGGAACTTTGGGAAGTACAATAATAGCTCTAATGCTTTTCCTTTTCAGCTTTTCAACTTTCTTAGGTATTCTTTTCTATGCGCGAAGCAATGTTTCTTACATCTTTGGTGAAAACTGGTTGAGCCAAACATTATATAAGATACTAGCTTTAGTTATGCTTTTTATCGGAGGTTTAGCTGAATATACATTCGTTTGGGATTTAGGAGACTTTGGTATAGCGCTAATGACTTTATTTAATGTCATAGCATTAATTCCTTTCTCAAAGGAAGTTAAGCTAATGCTAGAAGAATATAAAAGAGGATTAAAGAGGAGTTTATAAACTCAAAAGAAAAGTTTATTCACAATGCTGGCGATACGAACAGCCAGCATGTGAAAGGGTTAAATACCCCGAGGCTTGCCTCGGTTAGCTCCTGAGGATAAGATTATCCGAGGGAGGCCTTGGTGTGGAAGATAGCACATTTATCCATAAATCACATAATGTTTGATGTTTGTTTGAGGCTTCATGTATAGTTGTGGGTAAAGTTGTATAAAAAGAGATAGTTATGTTGAGATGGTTATAATTGAAAAAGCCATCTCTTTTCTTTATTGTGTAATTGCTAAAAAAACAAGAAGGAGAAGAGATGACAAGTATCAATAGATTGTTCAAGTTAGCACTTAATGTCAATAATGCAAGGGTTATAAAAACTAGAATTGAAAGAGAAAAGAAAGGATTAGCTAAAGTTGTTGTCGAAATAAAACCATATAAGAGAACTTCTAATAGATGCCCTATATGCGGAAGAAAAAGCTATGGGGAGGCGAATTTTGGAGCGACGGTTATTTTGTTTCGACTGTAGGAAAATTCACAAGTGAAAAAGTAATCAAAGAGTATGTAAAGAACCAAGGAAAAGAGAAGGATTACAAACAGTTACTATTGAATTTTCCGAAAGGAGAGTTCGAGGCTTAGGAGAGATACCTCGGGGTTCTACCCCGAGGAGGTTTATTTTAGCTAAAACATCTGAAGGTGGTGTAGAGTTGTATTCCGTTAATCCTAATAGCACTTATGCTTTTACAGGAAACGAACAGTTTATGTATTATGTTACAGTAGCTAGTGATGGTACTCTTTCTAGCGTAACCTTTATTAAGGGCTTTGAAGTTGTTGATTATACCGCTGATGAGATTGAAAAGCTACAATTAGGCCTACTTAAAAAATATCCAGTAATTGGAGAAAATATTCTTTCAAGTGATGAACTTATAAAGAAGTATTTGCCTGGATAGAAGAGTAGAGTAACTCTCAAAAATAAGGCAAGCTTTACACGACTTCTTGTTAATGATGATGGAACAATTTCAGATTCATCTTTTGCTATTGAGTGCAAAGTTACAAATGCCAAAGGAGAAGAAAAAACTTCTGGCACATTCGAGTTATCTGATACTTTAACAGTTACTGTAAAAATTGGAAATGAAGTATTATGTGAACGCAAATACTCTGTTGCTAGAAAAGATTACTCAGGAGAACTTTAATTTAGTAGAGCGATAATAAATTTGAACTGCTTGTTTCTTAAAATCTATGAAGGCAAGCAGTTTTGTTTTAATAAAAGCTAAAAGTGATTAACATAAAAATGGAGATATAAATGAACACCACAAGACTTGTTTTAGAGATAGTTTTAGATCTCTGGTTTTTTGGCTGTATTTGTACTTATAAAATAGGTGGCCATATTCTTGTTGATGGAGAAGGTATTAAGAGTCCTGAGTTTGGTATGTTTTCTTTCTATTCAATAGGAATAGCTCTTTCTCTTTTTTATCCTAAAGTTGGATTTTGGTGGCTTTTAGTTGTTCTTGTTCTTTGGTTTTCTATTCAGTTCTTTTGTCATTGGTACTATACAATATTTGGAGCAAGTGAGAAGAAACTCAAAGGCTATAATAGTTGCTTTAGTCATACTATCCACATTATTCCATCCAGTGATAAAAGACTCATTCCAGACTTATACCATATAGTTCTTCATATTTTAATACTCGTTAATATTGTATTGTTGTTCTTATAAGATTAGAAAGGTTTGCGTTCCATGTTATTTCTAACTCAAGAACAAATAAAAAGCGTTAGTTTGTTATCCTTCTAAACCTTTAGCGTTCCATCAATAAGGTCTTTTGATATAAAAGGAGTAAAGTAAAAAGGAATGGTGAGTATCTTTTGCTCAGGACTATAACCATAATTATTCTTTGAAATCTTGATAGCTAGTTCATATTTATTGTGGCTTTTATATTTCTCAAGGGAATTAAGAGTTCCTCTTCCTTTCTTTACATCTATTGGATATAGCTTATTATCTGATTCGATAATAAACTCAAATTCGCTAGAAGTTTTTCCTCTCCAATAAAAGAGGCTATGGCCCTTTGCAACAAGTTCATTAGCAACAAAATTTTCAAAGAAAACTCCAGATAGTGTATTTTCTCTATTTGTAGAAAGAAAAGAGGCTGGATTAAGCTTACTTTGATAGGAGAACATTCCTATATCTCCAAGAAATAAACGAAACTTGCCTTCATCATCTGCCATGAGAGGTGTTGTTATATGCTCTTTAAGTTGAAATGATTGGTTAATAATATGTGCCATTGTTAACCATTCAATAGGTGTTCTATAGTCACGTGTTTTAGTTTTATCTTCAATAAGGCTAGGGGAGAAATTCTTTGATTCTTTATTTAGTTCTTTATAAATATTTTGAAAGAGAAGTCTAGAGCGCAAAAGAGATTCGGGACTTGCTTGGTATAGAGCCATATCGGATAAATAGTTATCATATAAATCTTTTAGAATATCTCTTGCTTCAAGTAGATTATCATCATTAAGATAAGCATCTACTGCTTCTGGCATTCCACCTACAAGCATGTATCTATATATTTGGTCGATAGCCAACAAATGAACTTGTCTATCTAATGGCTTTTTTTCTTCGTAAGCTTTTTTTATAGCATCATATAATAGCTTATTGCTATTAAGCAGAAATTCATCAAAACTCATAGGATAAATAGTTAGTTGATTAATTTTTCCAATAGGAAATAGAAATTGATTGCTTTCTTTTTTTCCTCGTTTATGTGTTTCTCTTTGTAACTTAATGCGAACCATTGACCCTGTGGCAATTACAGGGATTTCCCTGTAGTCTTGACAGAAGTATTTAAGGGAAGAAATGATGTTTGGACACTCTTGAACTTCATCAAAGATTAGGAGAGTCTTTTTATCGATCATCTTACCTTTTTTTAAAGAAATAAACTCAATAATCTTTTTCGCATCAGCTGTATTAGTGCAAAAATCCCGAATCTCATCCTCTTTTTTGCAATCGATGTAGATGTAACTATTTTTGTAATAGTTTTCGGCAAAAAGTGTTTTTACAAGATATGTCTTTCCTACTTGCCTTGCCCCCCAAATGATTAAAGGTTTTTTGTTTTCTTTTTTATCCCACTTTATCAAATCTTCTAAAGCCATTCTTTCCATATAAGAGCCTCATTATTATCTTCAAAATAACACAAATTGCACCAAATGATAAGTTAGATTAAGAATTAATTGCACCTTTTAGATAGATATAGAGACAAATAAGTGAACCTTTTTCAATATATTTGTGCTATATTGTTCTTATGAAATGGAAAAGTCATTGAATCAAGCAATATTTAATATGGAAAAGTCATAATAATCACGATAAAATAATATAGAAAAGTCAAATATTATGCTATACCGCAAAATTTAAGAGCAAATAAAAAGACATTTAACAGAAGATAAAGACAAAATTCTCCTTGTGGAAGGAGCTAGACAAGTAGGCAAACCTTTATAATCAGGCATGCAGGGAAGTCCATTTTTAAGAACTTCATTGAGATAAATATGGTTGAAGACAGTGAGGAGGAAAGGTTGTTTTCTTCCATTAAGACCATTAATGATTTTTACCTGATGTGGAGTATCAAAAATGGAGACAATTTTGTGGGGCTGTTGCACGAAAGATTTAAAAATCTTATAAGGTACACAGCCCACTTTTACGTTTAAAAGCAATAAAAGTATACATCTTAAGAGGTTATCCACTACAAATAGCAAATACCCAAATATTAGATATAAGGTAAAACAACCTCATTAACAAAAATACCAACAAAAAATAGAATGAAAGCTATAGCAATTAAAAGAGCAATAAATCTACTAATTTTCGCCATAATTGGATGCGCAAGATTGAATTCTTCTTCTTCTTCTTCTTCTTCTCTTTGTCTTTCTCTTCCTTTTTCATAACACTCTTTACAACAAAATACCTTGTAACCAAGTACATAACCGCTTTTATCTGCAACAAGTTTTCCACACCAATCACAATTTCTCATACTAATTCTTCCTATTTAAATTATATCATTTTAAAATGATGAAAAGCGTCTTCAATATACTTAAGTACCTCTGCCGGGCAAGAGTACTTTCGTTGTCTACTGCTTCTTTTTAGAGGTAAATTAAATTTATCTTTTGCATCTGCTATATAGCATGTTTTTACGTTTATTTTATGCGTATTGTAAATATACTCTTGGATTTGTTTATATGTAGCCAAACTAATTACCCCATCCCGATTAGTGGCTACATTCTCTCTCTCTCTTGTCAAGAAAAAAAGGTAATAAAGAAAAAGAATCCAAATCAAAACCTAAAAGATTGTCTAAATTACTATTTTGTATTTTTGTGAAAAAAAAGCCCTTACTTTAGTAAGGACCTATTCGGAGAAGGGGGGATTCGAACCCCCGGACCCGGTATTAGCAGGTCAACTCCTTAGCAGGGAGCCCGATTCGGCCTCTCTCGCACCTCTCCATATATAAGCGGAAGGAGAGGGATTCGAACCCCCGGTGAGTCTCCCCACGGCTGCTTTCAAGGCAGCTACCATCGACCTCTCGGACATCCTTCCGTAAAAAGTTACATCGCCAATTCTAAGAAATTGAGGAGTCTATGTCAAGCTGTATTCTTCCTTGAGCACAATCTCCAACTTCTTTTTTTAAAATATTTACATTTGGTGAGGGAATATCTCCTTCAATTTTAACACCAACACCAAATTCTTCTTTTATATTTGTAGTACTATTCTTTTCCAATATTTGCTTTATTGGAGTATATAAATCGTATTGGAGTTTTAGTGTTATATGTGAGTAATCCACCATCTCTTCTGTTTCAACAGTTTTCAATACTTCTTTAGTGCTATCGCCATATGCTTTTACAAGGCCTCCAGTTCCAAGTAGAGTTCCTCCAAAATAACGGATAATACAAACAAGAATATTTGTTATTCCGCTTCCTTTTAAAACTTCTAGAGCAGGGCGTCCTGCTGTGTTCTTTGGTTCTCTATCATCTGAAGAAGAGTAAAGAGTTCCACTCTTTCCTACAACAGCAGCATGTACAACATGAGTGCTGTCGCTATATTCTTTTTTTGTTTCATTAACTTTAGTTTTAACTTCTTCAAGACTACTAACTGGATACGCTATTGAGATAAAACGAGATTTCTTAACTATTATCTCTGCTTTTGCTATTTTTTTAAGTCTCTTCATTTTTATCTCCTGCGTAGTTATGTGAGAAGATATTATCAGATGGAGAAGAAAGAGTAATACTATTTGCAATCTTATCGAGTTCTTTTATATCATCAGGATCAAGGTCAATGGAATTAAGAGTAAGTTGTTCGAGGGAGCTTACGCCTCTTATTATTGCGTATGGTTCTTTTTGTCGAGTCCAACTATAAGCGATAGTCTCTCTACTTACCTTATACTTTTCTTCCATCTTATCTAGAGTAGAGAATAGCTTTTCTCTCTCCTTTGATGAATAAAAAGGAAGAGAAGAGAGTCGTGGTTTTTCTTCTTTAGAAAGAAATCCAAAGCCTAATGGGCCGTAAGAGAGCGTCTTTATTTCTAATTTTCTCTCTTCTTCATAGTCTTTGTTCCACACTAAAGAAAGAGGTCTTTCATGATATGATATATCAAAATCTAACGAAGTCTTTTTTAACAAAGAAAGAGGGAAATTACTTACGCCATACTCTTTTATGATATCTTCATTCTTAAGTTTCTCTAATTTGGAGAGCGAAGAATAGAGCTCACTATTATTCGTTGGCCAATGCAAGAGTAAGATATCTAAATAATCTGTTTTAAGCCTCTTTCTTGATATATCTACCTTTTTCTCTAAAGTGGGAATTGGCATAACTTTTTCTACTATTCTCCAATTCTCTCTTTTTATTTTAGCTTCTCTGAGCGCAGAGCAAAGAATGGAGTCTGAGTCTTTGTAGCTATATGCAGAGTCAAATGTGTTTATCCCCATAGAGAGGGCTTTTTTTATGATACGTTTACTTTCTATAGGGTTTATTTTCTTATGGAAGATATCTTCTCCCATATTCCATAGGCCTAGAATTCTTAAAGGATTACTCATTATCCTCGTCTTCTAAAAAATCAATTTTGCTATCAAGAAGAGTTCTATCATCAAAGAGGAAATAACCCTCAAATTTTCTTCCTTTTAGCATCTCTGGAAGCCACAGCCTATCATCTGCCCACATTAGTGAATAATCTATTTCACTAATTTTAGTCCAGAAAGGCTTAGTCTCATCACATTCTTCAATGAGTTCTCCACTCCATTTTGTTGCTGTAAAGACGTAACCAAGCATTTTTAGTCCATCTTTGAATTGAAAATAAAGAGTTCCCATTTCTTTAAGATCTGTTACATCTAAACCTGTTTCCTCTTTAGTTTCTCTTATTGCTGCTTCTACCTTAGTCTCTTCAATTTCAATGTGTCCGCCAGGAGCATTTATATAACCTGTACCGAGGCCCTTTTTCTTGTGAATTAGGAGAACATTATCTCCATCAATGACGTATGTTATTACACATCTTTCGTCAGCTTCCCAGCTTCCCCAAGGAATTTCATTTATTGAAGTGGCATTTTTGCATACTTCATTTATCTTTTCTTGAGGAAGAGATTTTGTCATTTTTCTCTCCTCCTCTTCTTTTTTCTTTTTTTCTTCAGGGTGTTCTTTATAATAACAATCGTCGCAAAGATTACTATCTCTTCCGAGTGTTGCATCCCAACTTAGTTTCTTGCCACACCTTGGGCAGTGTCTCTTCCAAGGCCAAACTTTTTTTCTTAAAAATACAATCACTAATAGAGCCAAAACAACAGTTACTAGTTCAAGCCAAGAAGGCCAAGCACGTGTATTTATTAGAATAAGTATGAAGTATGTAACTAGAAATATTAGAGCAAGAAGAATTGTTGAAAATCTTTTTTTCTGTCCATCTTTAAACTTTCTTAGTGAAATGTTGGCAATTATTAGACCGAACATAATAAAATCAAAAATTGCATTGAAGAACGATAAAATCATACTTTAATTCTAACTAGTCAAAGTTATATCTTCAATCTTCATTTTTCGCATATGTTAATTCCTCTTTTATGTGCTATTCTTTTGATAGGAGATTTAACTATGAAAATTAATAAATACATTGATCACACACAGCTAGCCGCTGATGCAACTGAAGAAAAAATAAAGAAACTATGTGATGAGGCAATTAAGTATGATTTTGCTTCTGTTTGTGTAAACTCTTGCTGGGTAAAGTATTGTGCAGACTATTTAAAAAATAGTGATGTTAACGTTTGTACTGTTGTTGGCTTCCCTCTTGGTGCTATGAGTACAAAAGCAAAGGCATTTGAAGCAAAAGAAGCAGTTATTGATGGGGCTGATGAAGTTGATATGGTAATTAACATTGGTGCTCTTCACGATAAAAAATATGATTATGTAGAGAATGATATAAGAGAAGTAAAAAAGGCTTGTGGTGATAAGCTATTAAAAGTAATCATCGAAGCTTGTCTTCTTTCTGATGAAGAAAAGGTAAAAGCATGTGAGCTATCGAAAAAAGCAGGGGCAGATTACGTCAAAACATCTACTGGATTTTCCAAAAGTGGAGCAAAGTGTGAAGATGTTGCTCTTATGAGAAAAACTGTTGGGAACACTATGGGCGTAAAGGCTGCTGGTGGAATTAGAGATACAGAGACGGCTCTTAAGATGATTGAAAGTGGAGCTTCTCGCTTAGGTTGTTCTGCTGGAATTGCTATTATTGAAGGGATGAAGGATAATGCCTAATACAGAGAATGCAAAGAGTAGTGCAGATTTCTTAAAATCTCTGGGCTTTCCTACTCTTACCGTTCACGATACATTTCAGCATTTTGATTTCACTTCCCCTGGTCGAAGAGTCCTTCTTATAGGACCGATGGGGTCTGGAAAGACAGAGTATGCAGCTCGTGTTTGGCGAGACGCACAAGTTGCAAGAGGAAAGGGAGACTTTGTATCGAGTGCAACAAGTACTGGTATGAGAGACAGACGTAATGTCTTCTTTATCAGAACAGTAATAGATGGCTCTCGCTTCACAGATTACCCTGATGATGCTTTAGCATATCGCTCTGGTTATATTCGTTGTGGCGAAAATATAGCAAGAGTGAGAGATAGTTTTGATTTTGAACAGGTTTTAAAGGACAACCCAAGAGTTGGAACATTTATCATTGATGAAGCTTCATTCTTTGATGAAAGGCTTGCTTATGTTGCAAGAAACTATGCAGTATCTGAAGGTTGCATGTTTGTCTTTCCAACGTTGGTTTTGAACTTTAGACGAGAGTTCTTTAACTCAACTGCACGTCTTATGCTTGATATAGCAACAGATGTTCTGCCTTTAACAGCATATTGCGAAGAAAAGAGTTGTCTTAACGATGCTTTTTATACATATCGTTATTATCTAGTTGATGGCACAGAGTGTCCTGCTCTTTACTTTGATCCTCTTATTATTGTTGGAGGAGACAAGGTTCATGAGGGAGGCTTAGAGCCAAACTATGCAGCTCGTTGTGATAAGCACCATTACCTTCCGGGTAAAGAATATACTTTCTTCACTCTAAAGCCTCTTGGCTTAGATGCTGGAAAGGGCAATGTTAATCCTCTTATTAAAGAATTAGGATATCTTAAGAGTGATATCAACAAATCCTTATTATTTGAGTCTCTATCTAAGCGATATAGCGAGAGCTCTGATAGTGAAAGATATATGGCATCTTTGAAGTCGAAGAATATTGCAGAGAAGGCTCTTGCTTTCCTATTTTCAGAACAAAATCTAATAAGTGAAATTCTTCTAAGAAAGATTGTATCTGAACTTGATTTAGATAGAAGCTACTTAGAAAAGACGCTCTATGAAAATAGGCGACCTGTAACATTCGACGAACAATACTTACTATAGAGGATTAAATGAATAAAGAAGATGAACAATTAGTAGAAAAGGGGCTTTCATCAAAAGAGGTTTTTTCTGGAAGGTTGTTACATGTATTTAGAGATGAAATAGAACTTCCAAATAAAAAAAGAGGAACAAGAGAATATATAAGGCACAATGGAGCTGTTGCTATTGTTCCTCTTTTAGATAATGGTTGTGTCATTGCTGAACACCAATATCGTTATCCTGTGAAAAAGGTAATTGTTGAGATTCCTGCAGGCAAACTCGATAGTGCAGATGAGGATCATTTAGAAGCTGCCAAGAGAGAACTCAGAGAAGAGACAGGCTATGTTGCTTCTTCTTGGGTTGAATTAGGCGCTATCTATCCTTCTGTTGCCTACACGACAGAGACTATTTGGATTTATCTTGCTCGTGGACTAAAGAAAGGCGAGAGAGATTTAGATGATGACGAGTTTTTGAATGTTGTGGAAATTCCGCTTGAATCTTTTGTTGATATGATAGAGAAGGGTGAAGTAAGAGATGCAAAAACATGTGTGGCTATCTTAAAGACAAAACTTCTCTTAGATAAGGAAAAATAGCGACATTCTGATTAATCTAGATGCAGTAAAGCAATATTTGACTATTTGTCAGGTATTGCTTTTATTTTTGATTTTATGTTTGTTTTTACATTTATTCGTTGTAAAAAATGTATTCATTTACATTTATTCGTTGAATTTTTTGTAAATAAGTGTTGCGATATGAAAAAACGAGTTTTGTATGTACCGAATTGCAATTGAAAAATTATTTGAATGGAAAGAGAGTAAATACCGTAAACCACTTATTATCGAAGGAGCCAGGCAAGTAGGTAAGACGTGGTTAATGAAGGAATTCGGCAGGAAGGCATATAAAATACTGTATACATTAATTTCGAATCCAACTCCAGAATGAGCCAACTTTTTACATCGGACTTAGATACAACAAGATTAATAATGGGATTGGAGTTATATATAGGCCATAAAATTGATTCCCAAAATACCCTGATTATATTTGATGAGATTCAAGAAGTTCCAAGAGCTCTTACTTCACTTAAATACTTTTATGAAGATGCTCCTCAGTATCATATTGTTTGCGCTGGTTCTCTATTAGGTATTGCATTACATTTAGGAACATCTTTTCCTGTTGGCAAGGTAGATTTTTTGAAACTCTATCCTCTTTCTTTCAGAGAGTTTTTAATGGCTATAGGAAATGAAAGTTTTGCCAATCTTCTTGATTCAAGAGACTATCAAATGATTAATAGTTTTAAAGAAACTTATATTGATGCATTAAGAAAGTACTACTTCATAGGAGGAATGCCTGAATGCGTAGAAGATTTCATTGAAAACAAGGATTTTAATGAGGTAAGACGTATCCAAAAGAATATTCTTGCTACATATGAGCAGGATTTTTCTAAGCATGCACCAAATGAGATAGTTCCAAAAATTCGTATGTTATGGAATAGCATACCTAGTCAACTTGTAAAGGAGAATAAAAAGTTTATCTATCGTCTTATTCGAGAGGGCGCTCGAGCTAAGGAGTATGAAAATGCAATCATGTGGCTTATGGATTGTGGACTTATACATAAAGTTAGTCGTGTGAATACTGCTAGTATTCCGTTGAAAGCCTATGAAGATTTGAAAACATTTAAACTCTTTGTTTTGGATATTGGCTTACTTTGCTGTATGGCTGGACTGCAAAGCGAAACTCTTTTAGATGGAAATACGGTGTTTGTAGAGTTTAAAGGAGCTTTAACTGAGGAATATGTATTCCAACAACTAAAAACTATAGATGATCTTGGTGTTTATTATTACACGAATGATAGAAATTCTTGTGAGGTTGATTTTGTTATTGATACAGGCAGGGGAATCATTCCTGTTGAAGTAAAAGCAGAAGTAAATCTAAAAGCAAAAAGTTTAAAGATGTATAGAGAAAGATTTTTTCCTCATATGTCTATTCGTACATCATTAGCTGATTATAAAAAGGAAGATTGGTTAATAAATCTTCCTTTATGTGCTATTGAAGAAATTTCAAAGGTATAAAGGAAAAGTACCTGAAGCAAATATTTTTGTTTCTTCTTCTTTTTGAAATAATCTGTGGTCTTATAGATAGTTTATTTTAAAAACTATGGACTTTTTGAAATTACTATTCTTAACTAATTTCAAGAAAAGTTGAGTTTATGAAATTTAAGTAGTAAAATCTATGTTGTAATTTCATTTTTCCTTTTTGATATTGGAGGAGAACATATGAGCAATCGTGCAGGAACTTTTATTAATAATCTTTCAGGTGAAATGGCATACAACTCTTTTCGTCCCAATTCTCTTCCTCCTAATCCTCCAATTGTTCTTGATAATGAACTAGTATCTAAACTAATTGATGCTAATAAGAAACTAGCTATGCTTGATGGCCTCTCTTCCCACATTCCAAATGTGGACTTGTTTGTTTCTATGTATGTTCGAAAAGAAGCTCTTCTCTCATCTCAGATTGAAGGTACTCAATGTACATTGGATGACATTCTTAATCCTTTACTAGAGAAAAACACCAATTTAAATGTTTTGGATGTTGTTAATTATATAAAAGCAACAGAATTCGCACTAAGCCGTCTTCAAACACTGCCATTGTGCAATAGGCTCATTAAAGAAACTCATGCGGTTTTAATGGAGGGAGTGAGAGGTCAGGAAAAGAATCCTGGAGAGTTTAGATATTCTCAAAATTGGATTGGTGGACAGGGTAGTACTATAAGAAATGCTCGCTATATTCCTCCAAATCCTGAAGATATGCAAATTGCCATGTCAGATTTAGAGAAATATATGAATAGCGATGACTCTCTTGATCCATTAATTCAAATAGCTTTGATTCACTATCAGTTTGAGACGATACATCCATTTCTTGATGGAAATGGTCGCATTGGTCGTCTTTTAATTACGTTATTTATGATGGAAAAAAAGATTTTGTCTCGTCCCTCTCTTTATATTTCCTACTTCTTAAAAATGAATCGTATAGAGTATTACGATAGGATGACACAAGTAAGGAAAACTGGTGATTATGAGCAATGGATTATCTTTTTCTTAGAGGCCCTTGCAGATTCAGCTAGTGATGCTATTCAAACTATAGATAAGCTCACAGTGCTTCATAATAACAATATTGCTAAGTTTAATAACCTTTCAGAGAGACAGAGAAGTAGTGTTCTTAAAGTTTTTGATTATATAGAAAACAATCCGATTATTGATATTCAGAAGACAGCATCGGCTCTTAACCTTGCATATAATACAGTTTCTAAAATTGTTATATTACTCATTGAAAAGGGTATTCTCAAAGAGTCAGATAAGATTGGAAAAGCAAAGATTTATTCCTACTACGAATACCTGAATATTCTACGTAAAGACACTTGATAACTCATATTTAGGTGTTGAACTTATTTCTGTAACAAATCTTTTTGAGCTAAAGATGTTTTATATAGGATGACGAGAAATGAACTCAGTTTATTTATTAATTGATCTTGTATACCTACACTTTGGGAAAGAACTACAACCTATAAACTGAGTTCCCACTTTTTCTCCATTTTTTACTGTTCTTATTGCTAGCTTAGAGCCACATAGAGGGCACTTCGCTTGATTTCTTAATTCTCCCAATTTATCTAGGTTTTGAACGTTCTTTACGTAAGCAATATGATTTTCTTTGTTTACTGATGAAATATTCGTAAGGATTGTTCTTTTTATTTTGGCTATATCAATAAGAGAAATGGAGTCTTTAAAATCTTTATTAAGCGAGTTCACTGTTGCTCTAAAATCAGACATGTAAATAAGGTGCGCAATATTGGGATCATAAGTTACATGCGTAAAGCAAGCTTCATTTGAAAACACAACAATAGAATGATAAGGGAATATTTGGAAAGTCTTTTAAAACATTCTTAAGGCATCTTATATGCCCCTGATTTTGTATAATAGGATTATATAATCTATTTTTTTTGTCAAACCAATGTATTTTGTGTTTAGACACTGAGTCCAATATTTATCATATATATGGCCAAAAATCCAACCTTTATAGTTCTTTACTTCTATGACATAAATTCCACTTTTAGCAATTACTAGCTCATCTATTTGTACTGTTCTCCCATTTGGCCAAGATAGACAAACATCATGCATCGAAATAGAATTACGACCCAATTTGGTAAAATGAAGCAATATTTGGGTATGGAATTCGCCTCTCCATCCATTATAAGAGGCATTGCTTGAGAGAAATAGATTCATACCACACCCAAAAACAAGTCTTTTTTGTCATAAAATGATAATTATTTATGCTTTCTCCCACATAGTTTGTAATTTATTAACAGTATCTACAACAGTGGAAGGATTCATATTCTCTAAAGACCAGAATACATTTATATCTCTCTTCTTTACTTCGCTCATGAATGCACTCCAATCAAAGACACCGGTAAGGGCCGGAAGATTTCCTATCTTTGTGCCGTTTTCCTCTGAAAGGATGTAATCCTTACAGTGAATTGCAACTAGTCTATCTTTAAATAAATCCAAGAAAGGAGAATAGAAAGATTTTACAGCATCTGCTGTTGGTTTTCTGTATTCCATGCCATCTTTTTCTTTTAGTCCAGCATATGGAACAAGGTTGATAGGATCTAGAAGAATTTTCAGAGAAGAAGAAGGAAATTTTTCTATCATTTGAGCAACTCTTTCTATTGAACCAATTGTATGAGTATGATTAACAGGCTCAATTGTACAATAAGCACCATACTTTTCTGCAGCATTTACCATCTCAGAGAGAGAAGAGTAGAAGACTTCTAGATACTTAGGATCACTTGTTTTTGTACTGTATCCTCCGCTTGGATTTTGTGTGCCTGTTTCTGTTGCAACTATAGGACATTTAAAAGCTTTCCATAAAGAGAGATTTTTTTTGAATCTTTCTACTTCTTCTTTTCTTTTTTCTTCGTCTGGATGAACAACGTTGATATAAGCACCAACGACACCAACTTTAACGCCATGAGAAGAAAGAATGTCTGTAACGCTTGAAATGTATTCTTCGTCCCATTCTTGCCATGGTTTAGATTGAGGTACAACCTTTTTTAGTGCAAGTTGAATATAAGAATTCTTAAAATAACTTTCTACTGTTTTTCCTAATTCTTCTACTGAAGAAAATGAACCAAAATCATGAGCTCTAAAACCGATATTTAACATAAGAAAATATTAATATCAATTATTGAAAAAAGAACAGAGGTAAGGTAGTGACAAAATTTGAATAATTCTGTTATTCTTTTCAAGATTCTTGAGCCTTCGGGCAGAGGAGGTGAGATATATGGCATTCGTTAAAGTTGAAGAAACTGAACCACTCGAAAAAGCGATTAAGCGTTTTAAGAGAATGGTAGAGAAGGAAGGCGTCATCAGAGATTACAAGATGCGCAGATACTTCGAGAAGCCATCTGCCATCCAGCACCGCAAGGATAAAGCTATGGCAAGAAAGCAGATGCTCAAGAATAAAAAGGCACGTTCTTCAAAGGCTTATTAATTTTTGAGTAATCAAAGAAAAAATCGGGTTTTAAAAGGCCCGATTTTTCTTTTTCAGTTTTTATTCTCTCCGAGGAATCTAGACAGGAAGTCTTTTGTCCTCTGTTTAGATGGATTGAAGAATACATCTTCAGGTCTTCCATCCTCTTCAATTTTTCCATCTGCCATAAATAAAACACGATTGGAAACATCACGAGCAAAGCTCATTTCATGGGTTACCACAAGCATTGTCATACCACTCTTTGCTAGATTTTTCATTGAGTCTAGTACTTCACCAACCATTTCTGGGTCTAGGGCAGATGTTGGCTCATCGAAGAGAAGGATATCTGGACTCATTGCAAGAGCACGAGCAATAGCTACACGTTGCTTTTGTCCCCCAGATAGTTGACGAGGCTTAGCATTTACGTATTCGTCCATGCCGACCTTTTTTAAGAATGTATGAGCAACGTTTGTTGCTTCTTCTTTACTTCTCTTTAGAACCTTCACTTGTCCAATAACACAATTTTGAAGGACATTATAGTTATTAAAAAGATTAAATGACTGGAATACCATCCCAACTTTTGTTCTGTATTTGTCTTCGTTTGTCTCTCCATTAATAACGTCCTTTCCTTCATAGATAATTTTTCCGCTAGTTGGCGTTTCAAGAAGGTTAATACATCTAAGTAGGGTAGACTTTCCGCTTCCTGAAGAGCCTATGATGCTTATTACATCACCTCTGTTAACTGTGAAATCTATATCTTTAAGGACTTCATTTGTTCCAAAGTTTTTTACTAAATGTTCAACTTTAAGTAGCTCTTCCATTAGTGCGTTCCTCCACTTTTTGCATCATAACGAGTTAAACCACTAGTAAAAGCAAGTGTGTCTGTTGTGGCTAAATCGAAATTAGCAGGGCCGTCCATCTTGTTTTCAACCCATCTAAGGATTCTAGAACAGGTAAATGTAAGAATGAAGTAGATAATCATGGTTACAGTTGCTGCTTCAAAGTATGTGTATAGTGCACCAGAGATACTCTTAAATGTGAAGAAGAGTTCGACTGTTCCAATTATAGAAAGTACACATGTATCCTTAATGTTTATGATAAGGTTGTTGCCAATTTGAGGCATTACGTTTCTAAGTGCTTGTGGAAGTACTACCAGTGTCATTGTTTGGAAATGACTCATACCTATAGCTCTTGCACCTTCTTTTTGACCATTATCTACAGAGAGGATACCACCTCTAACTGTTTCGGCCATATAAGCACCTGTGTTTACTGATACAATTATTATTGCCGCACTCCACATTCCAAGGTTTACATTAAAAAGCTGAGCTGTTCCGTAATAGATGAATGCTGCCTGCAGCATCATAGGTGTTCCTCTGAAGATCTCTACGTAAGCATTAAGGATCCACTTTACTATTCTTAATAGTGCTCTGCTTAATTTACTAGAGTTTTTCTTTGGCTCTGTTGTCTGAACAAGGCCAACTGCAAAACCTATAACGCAACCAAGAAGTGTACAAACTATAGCAATAACCATAGTTGTACAAGCTCCGGAAAGAAGTGACATACCATAACGACGGAGGATGTATACCATCCTCTCGAAGAAATTCATTTGTGAAATTGTCATTTTACAACCTTATAGAGAAAGTGGTTGGACTGAGATAGCCTCATCCATCATTCTATTATAATCTGCTACTGTGAGCTTTGATAATGCCTGGTTAATAGCCTTTGTTAGTTCAGGGTTGTTCTTAGATACAGAAATTCCAATGTTTATATCTTCCTGGCTTACATTAAAGTCATCGTTTGATGAAGAGAAGTCTAGAAGTTTGAATGTGGGGTAGGCAACAAGTGCAGCCTGTGCTGTTGGCATATCTGTACAGATTAAATCAACTCTATTTGCAGCAAGTGCAACTAACATAGCTGGGGCACTTTCCTGAGCTGGCAGAATGTTAGCATCTGGAATTTGTGGAAGACATACATCATACCAAATAGTATTCTGCTGGCTTGTACATGTTGCACCCTTTAAGTCAGAAATACCCTTAGCCTGGCTATATTTGCTATCGCTTTGTGTAAGACAAACGATTGACGCATAGTAATAAGGTTCTGTGAAATCTACCATCTCTAGACGCTCTGATGTAATGGACTGACCTGCAATAACACAATCAACAGTACCAGACTGAACAGCTGGAACTAAAGAATCCCAATCAAGCTTTACGATTTCAAGGTCCTTACCTAGCTCCTGTGCAATATATTTAGCCATCATAACATCATAGCCGTAAGCATAATCATTGCTTCCTGAAATTCTAACGGCACCGTTGGCATCTGTTGTCTGTGTCCAGTTATATGGAGCATATCCACATTCCATAGCTACACGAAGTGTATTTGATTTATCTGCACTTTCCTTGTTTCCATTTGCAAAGAGAATAGCAAGTGATACCAATAAGATTGCGATTAAAGAAAAAAGTTTTTTCATTTTTTACTCCCAATTTTTTAAGATTCAAGTAGGTTATGGAGAAGATAGTCTTTTGTTAAAAAGATGTCAATATGTTATAAATGAACAATTAATGTTATTATTATAACATAAATATAGAGATTGTCTTTCTTTTATTCATTGAATTTGACACTTTACGTGATAAAATAAAAAAGGGGAACGAAAATGAAGAAATTTTCGAAAATGAGTGTAAGAACGGTCTTTGCTCTTTCTTTTTTCTTATTTATAGCTCTTCCAATTTTGATTATCTTTTCAATTGCCACAATTATTACTTTTAAAAATGTTAGAGAGGATTCAATTGATAAAATAAAGATGTTCCATAGCAACCTTATTTCTTCAATTGAATTAGAGAAAAAAGACTTAAGTGTAAAGCTTTCCCATCTTATGTATGCTAATGATGGAGCAATCCTTTCTTTAAGCGAAAAAGCTGATACGGATGATAGTTTTCTTCGTTATGAAGCACTAAACGAGCTCACAGAAGCTCTTGATTATTCTCTTCCTCCTACAGTTGAAAGCTATTCACTTAAAATTTGCTTTGAGTCGGGTCGTAGTGCAGAATACAAACGGTTGTTAGATTTTTCTGTTGAGAATGACTTTAAAGAAAGATTTCTCTCTGATAAAGGGAATGTTTATACAATGGCGTTTAATGCCAATCTATATTCCTTCATTTATAACGGAACTCTTGGTGATGTTATTCTAGTGGCGGGTATTTCTCCTGGTCCTCTTCTTGATAGAAGTGGAAAGGTTAAATATGTCCTTTTGTATCAAGTATCTTCTATCTATAGAATATTACAGAGTTATGATACGTCTTATGCTCTTGGAAAGAATGCTATTGGCTACACTGCGCTTCTTGGAAAAGAAGGATTAATATTATCATCGGTGAGAATAGATGAATTAGATGTTAAACAATACTTGGAGGGGAAGCAAAAAAAAGGCTACAGTTATATAACATCAGATGCAGGAGAGTACTCTCTTTTGACAATTGTTAAGAATTCAGATTTATTGAAAAACTATTGGTACATTTTAGAGATCTTAATAATTTCAATTGTTATTGTTTTTTCATCTTTTATTTTGTTTTTGAATCTATTTCTAAAAAATGTAATAAATCCCATAGATAAGATTTCTGAAGGGCTAAAGTCCGTTGAAAAGGGAGAGTTGTCAATACATATTGATGCAATGGGAGTTCAAGAAGTAAGGAAAGCTACACATTCTTTCAATGCCATGACAAGAATGCTGAGGGGACTTATCTCAGATTATGAGGATAGAATATCTGAACAACAAAATAGCCCTGAAAGGTTATTTGGGCTTTATCTACAAAATAAACTAGAGGGCATAGATCTTCAAAGCTTTGAAAAGAATTATTTAAATCAACTACATTTTTTAATTTTTGTTAAGACTGTTGTGCAAGAGACTCTAAAGACGCCAATTGTTATTAATAGTTTTGGTGCTGATGTTGAGTTTTCTTCAAAATCCATAATTGTACCATATAAAGAGAACTCCTGGATGATTCTTTATCAAGGGGATTGTTCTAGATCATCTCCTCATTTTGAAGAACGGCTTTTACAAAACTTTAAATTAATTCTCGATAGTCCTGTAGTAATTGTTATCTCATCTGCCATTAATACCCATCCAGATACACTATTAGAGATTGAAAAATTGAAAGAAGTGGAGAGAGTTATAGCTCTTTGTGCGTGGAACAAGACTTATAGTCTCTCTTACTTCATAGATTACATAGATAGTTTTCGACGACAAGAAAATAGATACTGTTCTTTTATTCGGGCTGTAATTAATGGCGATTTAAAGAATATAAATGAGGGGAAAGAACTCCTTTCTAGAGAACTTATGCTTATGACAGTCAAAGATGCTCAACTAAGAGTCCTTTTTATTATTCTTTTATTTTATGAGAAATTAGCCTCTGATGGCATAAAAGAAATTAAGTTATTAGGAAATCATCAAGACTATATTTCAAAACTATCATCGTTTGAAGATGTTAAAACTGTGATACTCTTTATGTGGAGTTTTATTTCACAGATAGAAACATCTATAAGGCGAGAGCTAAATGAAAAAAATTTGACAGCAATACAAAAAGCCAAGAGATATATTGCAGATAATTACCAATCTTCAACGATGTCGCTTACATCTCTCAGTGAATATGTAGGTCTAAATGAGCGCTATCTATCGTCTCTTTTCTCGAAAGAGGAGGGAGAAACCTTCATTTCTTATCTGACTTCACTAAGATTACAAAAAGCAAAAGAACTTTTAAGAGGCTCTACATATAAGGTGTTTGAGATAGCTAACATGTGTGGTTATCAAAACCCAGAATATTTTAATAAGGTTTTTAGAAAGACTTTGGGTATTTCTCCTTTAGATTACAGAAAAATGAATATAAAACAATAAAAATGTAGAAAAAAACAATATCTAAAAAACCAAAAACTGAAAAAAAGAAAGGTTTTGTGAAAAATTGACTATAGTTGAAATGGAAATAAGACAATAAAAATTAGGTATCACAAAACAAATTAGGAGGTTTTGGTTATGAAGAGATTTGCTGTTATTTTTTTATTTGTGGCTATCGCTTTAATGGGTATTATGGCATCAGGAACAAAGGAGGCTTCTGATGGACTATCTGGAACTTTAACATTTACGATTTGGGATAACAACCTTAATGATTTCATTGAAAAAAATGATATGGTTGGAAAATTCCAAGAGGCTTATCCAAATGCAGATATCGAAGTAGAAAAGATTAAAGATGATACAGAATATTGGAATGCCATGAAGATGAGAGCTAGTGCTGGACAGCTACCAGATGTAATGTTCAATAAGCCTTTTACTCTTGCTAGGTTCCAAGATTATCTATTAGACCTATCAGATACAAAGGCTGCTCAGGACAACCTTCTTGCCTCAGGTTATGCCATTGGCGGAAAGATTCTTGGTATTCCTATGACATCTGGATACGAATATGTCTTCTATTGGAAAGATCTATTTAGAGAGGCAGGAGTAGAGGTTCCAACAACATGGGCAGGGTTAGAAGAGGTTAGTTTAAAACTTCAAGAGTACTATGGCACAAAGAATAGTGACTTTATTGCTTTAGGTGTTGGCTTAAAAGATGAGTGGCCAGACTATCCATTTATGGAATTCATGCCAGCTTTAATTTCTGGTAATGGCCAGAATTGGAACACTATGGCAGCAGAAGATGCACCTTTTGCTGATGGCACAGACGTTAATGTAGCATATAAGAAAATTTATAAGCTCTTTACTTCAGGTGTTCTAGGAAAAGATCCACTTGGCTTGGGTAATGATCAGATTACTAATCTCTTTGCAACAAAGAATGTTGCTATCTTCCCTTCAGGAGACTGGTCTCTACAAAACATCATCAACGCTGGAGCAGATATTTCAGAGTTAGGAACATTCTACTTGCCTGTTAGAGAAAGTTCATCTGATCCTTATAATGTTATTGTTCAGGGAGATTCATTTATGGGCGTTACAAAGCATTCTAAAAATCCTGAGTTAGCAAAGGCTTTTGTTGAATGGTTCTATTCAGATGCTTGGTACCCAGAGTATATAGCTTATGTTTCATCAGCTTCTTCAATGAAGAGCTTCCCTAAGGATAAAGATCCAATTCTTGCAGAGGCAGACAGCAATACTCCAGATATGAAACTTGTAATGTATGATGGAGGAAATGATAACTTCTCTTTACTACAGAATGAAACAGCTTTTGATTATAAAAAGCTAGGAGCACAGATGTTAACTAAAGAATTCAATCTTGATGCAACATTTGGAACTTTAAATCAAAAGTGGAAGGCTGCCAGAGAGAAATTGGGAATTAAGTAAGAAATATCTGTATGGGCATGGCTAAAAACCATGCCCTATTAGGAGGATGGTATGTTTACCTTAAGTCGCCAAAGATTCTTGTTTATCATTTTTGCACTAGCAATTCCTGTTTTATTGCTTCTAGCTTTTGTTGTAGTGCCAGGTTTAGATCTCTTTAGAATTAGCCTTACTAATTGGGATGGCTATTCTCCCTCATATGAGTGGATTGGAATATCAAATTACATATCCATGTTTAGAAATAGTGATCTTTGGCTTTCTTTAAAAAATAACGCTGTTTATTTTGTAGTTCATCTACTAATGATTCCTGTAGAGCTAGCTTTTGCTGTTTTACTAAATAGTAAACTTCGTGGTGCTGGATTTTATAAAACAATGGTCTTTATGCCATACATTATAAATGGAGTTGCTATTAGTTATGCCTTTTCTTATTTCTTCTCTCCTATTAATGGAGCCTTTGATTCGATACTCGAATTCTTAGGCTTGGAATTTCTTGAAAGAAGTTGGCTATCAGATCCAAGTGTTGTTAATTATGTTTTATCATTTGTTTCTCTTTGGCGTTTCTCTGGTTACCACGTTATTCTCTTTTTGGCAGCTTTGCAGTCTATGCCAAAGGATATAAGTGAGGCAGCAATGATTGATGGAGCCTCAACTTGGCAGTTATTTAGGTACATTCAGATTCCATCAATTATGCTTGTTGTAGATTTTGTTCTCTTTGATAATATCAGAGGAGCATTACAGGTTTTCGATATTCCATTTGTTATGACTGGCGGGGGACCTGGATATGCATCATCCACCTTTACCCTTTATACAATAAAGACAGCATTTACCTTTTCTAATTTTGGACTTGCAGCAACTATGGCTGTGGCAATTATGTTTATGATTGTGATTATCTATGTTATCCAGCATCTAATAATCCATCGTTTTGTTTTGGGAGAGGGAAGAAAATGATGATAAAAAGAAAATACATTATCCAAATATTAAAAGAGATTGTCTGTATTGCAATGGTTATTATTGTTATTGCACCAATACTTCTTACTCTATTTGCTTCATTTAAGAGTGGCAGTGATATGGTAAATACATCACCTCTTGCTCTACCACCTCTTGAAAGAATTACATTTAAAAATTTTATAAAGGTATTAACAGATAAGTACCTCTTTATTGGGTTAAAAAACACTGCAATTATTTTAGTTGTGAGTCTCTTTTTTAACGTAATTTTTGGAACTGTAACAGCATATGTAATTGAGAGGTTTAAATTTAAAGGAAAGAGTTTTGTTGTCATGCTATTTTTTGCTGGCATGTTAATTCCTACATTTGTTACTGAAATAGCCCGTTTTAGGATAATATCGAGTCTTGGTCTTTATAATACATTAGCAGCTCCTATGATAATCTACATTGCCTCTGATTTGATGCAATTATATATCTATAGACAATTTATATCTAAGATATCGGTTTCATTAGATGAGTCGGCAATTTTGGATGGCTGTTCATATTTTGGACTCTTTACAAGAATAATATTTCCTCTTCTTGCCCCAGCAACAGCAACAGTCTGTATAATAAAGGCAATTAATATTATTAACGATATGTATATTCCTTATCTATATATGCCAAAGAATAAATTGAGGACCCTTACTACTTTTTTGATGAATTATGCTAATGCGCAGCAAGGCTCTTGGCAGACGCTAGCTGCTGGAATAATCATTATCATGCTACCAGCTATATTGCTCTATATTTTCTTCCAGCGCTATATTCTAGATGGCGTTGTGGCAGGCGCTGTCAAGGAGTAAATTTAAATGGTTCCAATCCAGTCTTATTTAGAAAATCCTGAGATCTTTCGGCTTAATAAAAGGAAGGCTCATAGTGACCATAAACACTATAGCTCAGTAGAAGATTACCTTGAGAAAAAAGATGAACTTTATTTATCACTTTGTGGAGAATGGGATCTTCTTTTTTCTGAAACGGTGGAGGGAAGAGAAAAGGATTTTTACAGAGAAGATTTCTCTTCTGACAATTTTAAAAAGATTAAGGTTCCTGGACACGCTGAACTTCAAGGTTTTGGAAAAATACAATACATTAATACCATGTATCCTTGGGAGGGCCATGAGATGTTACGTCCTCCAATGGTACCAAAGGAGAATAATGTCCTTTCATATGTGAGGTATTTTGACCTTAAAGAGACACAAAAGAACAAACGTATTGTATTAAGATTTGAGGGTGTCGAAACGGCAATGGTTGTTTACCTTAATGGCCATTTTGTTGGATACAGTGAGGATTCGTTTTCTCTTTCAGAATTTGAAATAACAAAATATGTAAGAGAAAAAGGTAATAAACTTGCTCTTGAGGTATTTAAAAGATCTAGCGCTTCATATTTAGAAGACCAGGATTTCTTCCGTTTTTCTGGAATATTTAGGCCTGTTATCCTCTATGCTCTTCCCCTCTGTCATATTGATGATTTCTTTGCTGATTGTAGTCTCGAAGGTAAAAATAAAGGGATTATGGACCTCTCTCTTTCTCTTTCCTTCTGCTCAAGTTTTAATGGAAGTATTGAAATTCTTCTAAAGGATGGATTGAACGTCCTTTTTAGTAGGATGGTTGAAATATCTGACGAAGAAAAAGATATTTCACTAGATAGAATAACTCTTGAAAATATCCATGCTTACTCAAATAATAACCCATATCTATACACACTCTTAATGACAGTCAGAGATAATAAGGGAGATGTAGTTGAGATAGTTCCATATAAAATAGGATTTAGGCGAATTGAAATAATAGATGGCGTAATTTATCTCAATGGTGAGAGGCTTATTATTTGTGGCGTTAACCGCCATGAATGGAATCCATATAAAGGGAGAGCAATCGATATTTCTGATATGAAAAAAGATATTGAGATATTTAAAAAAAATAACATAAATGCTGTTCGTACCTCTCACTATCCAAACAATATTGCCTTTTATTCTCTCTGTGATGAAAATGGTATTTATATGATGGCAGAGACAAATTTAGAGTCTCATGGCTCTTGGCAAAAGATGGGAAAAATAGAGCCATCATGGAATGTCCCTGGTGATAATAAATTATGGTTCAAGGCGGTTCTTGATAGAGCGAAGAATAACTTCCAAAGCTTTAAAAATCATCCATCTATTCTCTTTTGGTCTCTTGGTAATGAATCCTATGCGGGAGAGGGGTTGAAATTGATGAATGATTATTTTAAAACCCATGATACCAATCGTTTGGTTCACTATGAAGGAGTTTTTAATTACCCAGAGATGAGAGAGGTTATAAGCGATGTAGAGAGCCAAATGTATGCTCCTCCAGAAAGAATTAGAGAATATTTTAAAAATGGAGGAAAGAAGCCATTTATTCTTTGTGAATATATGCACTCTATGGGAAATAGCCTAGGAGGGTTTTCTTCCTACGATGAGCTTTTAGATGAGTTTGCCTCATTTCAAGGTGGCTTTATCTGGGATTTTATCGACCAGGCCTTATATGTCTATGATGAAATAACAGGAAGGGATGTGCTTCGCTATGGTGGAGATTTTTCTGAAAAATGCTCCGATTATGAATTCTCTCTTAATGGTATTTTATTTGCTACAAGAGATGAAAAACCATGTATGGAGGAGGTTAGATATTTCTATGGAAATCGTATTGGGCGATCTAACGTTGGGAATCATTGATAGAGAAAAAAGGTATATTTTTTCCTATCAAACCTGTGGGCTAGAGTCCTTTGTTAAAGATGGAAGAGAGTGGCTTTTTCGTACCCCTAAGCCGACATTTTGGCGTTCCACTACATGTAATGATAGAGGAAATGGCTTTTCTCTTTCTTCTTCAGAGTGGTTAGGGGCAGATATGTTTATCTCTGCTAAGGAGATATTCATTGAGCTTGATGGAACTCATTTTGATATGAAAAGTGTAACAGCTCCGAATAACACACTTCTTTTAGACTCTGAATATAGACATTCCTCTTCAGTGAAGATTTGTTATATTTATCAAACGGCAACAAGGCCTAGTGCTGATGTTGCTGTTACCTACAAAGTAGAAGAAGGAAAAATGGGAGTAGATTTTGAGTATAGAGGAGTCAAAGGGCTATCTGAACTTCCTGTGTGTGGTATGCGCTTCGTTTTTCCTTTTTTAATTTCATCTTTTGATTATATTGGTCTCTCCGGAGAGACATACCCAGATAGAAAGTGTGGTGCAAAAATTGGAGATTATCATATTCAGGGCTTACCCCTTACTCCATACCTAGTTCCTCAGGAGTGTGGTATGCACATGGATAGTAAATACTTGAGGATTAATTATGGACGAGATGAACTTATAGTTAGAAAGAGTAGAGAAAAAGGTTTTAATTTTTCTCTTCTACCATATAGTGCTGAGGAACTTGAAAATGCCTATCATCAAGAGGAACTTCCTCCCAAAAGAAGGACAGTTTTAGTAATTGCTGCAGGCGTGAGAGGTGTTGGAGGCATTAATAGTTGGGGGGCCCAACCGGAAGAGAAGTATCATCTTTTTTCAGACAATAATTATACTTTCTCAGTTGAGATTGAATAATCAGAAAGGGGCCTGAGGCTTGGTTTTTAATAATTTTAGGGAGATATAACACTATAGACAGAACTTTTTTTCTGCAACAAGAGTGACTATAAAGAATACCGAGAAGTAAAGAGTGCTCAAACATTACCTCTGCTGTCAAAAGGTAGCAGGACAGTCTTGTACAGCTCGATTAGAAAGGAAAAAGAAACCTCACCCTTTGCTCTCGCTAAGATGAGGTCAATTGTGTTTATCTATCTTTATTCATTCCACTACCTATAAGGGAGGGAATTCAAATTCTATTTTTGGATAAAGTGAATAGCAAAACCACCAATTTCTTCGTTTATATAAAATAGCTTTACTTTGCCCTTTGCATCATAAGAGAAAGAGTCTTCGTTGATTGTGTAGCCAAGCTTTTTCACATATGCCATTGTTCTTTCGATATTATTTACTTTGTATCCAATGTGGCCATGTGTACCAGGGCCATTGAAGTTCATAAGCTCGATAGACTTGTCCATAAAATAAGATTTAGATGTTTCACTTGTAGTCATGCCTAATGCTTCAAAAGACTTTGTCATCCTTAATGAATCATCTTTATCGCTAGCGTTAATGCCCATGTGTGCAAATTCAAAGCCCTGCATCTTCATTACAGCTTCTCTGCAGAGAGCTTCAATTTCATCCCACTTATCATTATTGATTAAATCGGCCTTTACCATCCAACTTCCACCAACAGCTAAAACAGTAGGGCACTTTGCATAGTCTGCAAGGTTATCTGGATTGATACCACCTGTTGTCATAAAACGGACAGAAGGGAATGGACCAGAGAGATCTTTAAGCATCTTTACGCCACCTGAAGATTCAGAAGGAAAGAACTTTAGTGTTTTAAGACCAAGGTTGATAGCTTTCTGCACCTCACTAGCTGTACATACACCCGGAGTGATTGGAACATCATGCTTCTGGCACCATCTAACTGTGTCTTCATCCAAGCCTGGAGATACGATAAATGAAGCACCAGCTTTGACAGCTCTCTCTGCAGTTTCAGGATTAAGAACTGTTCCTGCACCAATAACCATTTCTGGATATGCTTTTGTCATTAAGCGGATAGCTTCTTCGGCAGCGTCTGTTCTGAAAGTTACTTCTGCACAGTTGATTCCTCCACGAATCATTGCTCCGGCAAGTGCTGTAGCTTTTTTACTGTCATCAATCTTTACGACAGGAACGATACCTAAAGTATGAAAAAAGTTGAATAATTCGGTTTCTTTCATTTTTATACTCCTATTTTTACGTTATTATAACATTGAAAAGCGACTTAATCAGTGAAGATTCAGACATAATGTTGACTCATTGAAACCCAAAAAGCAAAATAAATAAAAAAATTTAAAGGGAGAAATATAAATGCCTGATAAAAAATATGTTACCTTTGGCGAAATTATGCTTCGCTTAAGAAGCCCAGAACACGAAAGATTATTTCAGAGCCCACAGCTTGAGGCTACGTTCGGTGGTGGAGAAGCTAATGTCGCAGTTTCTCTTTCAATCTTTGGTGAGAAGACTGAATTTATAACTGCATTGCCAGATAATGCTGTAGGTGAAGCTTGTAAAAGAGAACTCATGAAATATGGAGTTGGAACAAACTATATTAATATGGTTAAAGATGGAAGACTTGGTATCTACTACCTTGAAACAGGTGCTGTTCAGAGACCTTCTTTAGTCGTTTATGATAGAGCTGACTCTGCTATTAGTAAGGCTACTCCTGAAGATTTTGATTGGGAGAAGGCTCTTAGTGGAGCTACTTGGTTCCATACAACAGGTATCACTCCTGCTATTAGTCAGAATGCTGCATCTTGTGCACTTTGCGCAATGAAGGCTGCTAAAAAGATGGGTGCAACTGTTTCCATCGACCTTAACTACAGAAAGAAGCTTTGGAAGTATGGTAAGAGCGCTCCAGAAGTAATGAGAGAGCTTGTTAAGTATGCTGACTGTGTAATTGCTAACGAAGAAGATATTCAGAAGTGTCTTGGTATTGAAGCTGATAGCGATGTTACAAGTGGCGTCTTAAATACAGATACTTATAAAGTACTTGCAGAGAAGGTAAAGAGCCAGTATCCAAATGTTCAGTATGTTGCAATTACACTCAGAGAAAGCAAGAGTGCAGACCATAATGGCTGGAGTGCTGCACTTTCTGGAAAGACTGGTTTCTACCTCTCAAGACATTACGACATTACAGATATCGTCGATCGTGTTGGTGGTGGAGATAGCTTTGCTGCTGGAATTATCTATGGTTTAAGCCACTATGATGATGAAGAGTATGCAATTAACTTTGCTGTTGCTGCTTCATGCTTAAAGCATACTATCAACGGAGACTTTAACCTTTCTAGACTCAGTGAAGTAGAAGCTCTTTGTAAGGGTGATGGTTCTGGAAGAGTTCAGAGATAAGATGAGAAAGCTAATATTACTTGGTGATTCAACATGCGCTAGTAAGAAGAAAGAGGCTCGCCCCGAAACAGGTTGGGGCGAAGCTTTCTTTCAATTTTTAAGTCCATCTTGGATTCTTTGTAATAATGCTTTTAATGGATATTCAACTGTCTCCTGTTTAAAAAGTGGAGTCTTCAGTAAGTCTTTATTAGACTCAAAAGAGGGAGACAGCGTAATTATTCAATTTGGTCATAATGACCAAAAACCAGATGAGAGAGGTACTAAGCCCTTTGAACAATACGTTGCCAATCTAAAATATATGGCTACAGAGTTTAAGAAAAGGGGAGTGAGTGTTTATTTCATTACTTCCATTCCAAGACGAATATTTGAAAATGGAAGACTTGTAGATACACATAAAGATTATATAGCAGGGATGAAATATGCCGGCTATCTCTCTGATACTCCTGTTATCGACATTACACTTCCTTTAATGCTTGATCTTACTCTATTAGGAGAAGAAGAGAGCAAAAAGTATTACATGAACTTCCCCCAATCTGTCTATCCTAATTACCCAGAAGGAAAAGAAGATAATACCCATCTCAGACCTGAAGGTGCTCTTTGGGTTAGTCGAACTATCTACGATTCTCTTAAACAATTTAATCCCGATTTTCTTTGCTAATAAAAAGTAAATAACTTGAAGAAGTAGCTTTGAAGTTATATAAGTTAGTTGTATCTAACTTATATCAAAAGAACAAGACCTTTTGGTTAATAGGGGTAGAAAATGAAAGAGAGTTATATTGCATCAGATTTTAAAGAAACTGTTAAAAAATCATATCCAGCAAAAAAAGAAGAATTAATTTCTATGTTCAATACTCGGCTCAAAGCTCTCAGTGATGAGCATAGAGGCGATAGTAAAGAAAAACAGCGCCATTTAAAGAGTCAAATTCTACCAGGAATAGCTAGCTACGAAGTTCTTCAAACTGTTATGGCTAAAGACGAAGCATTTAAAACAATACATAGTTATGTTGAAAAAAAGGCAACAAGAGAGCACAAGCAATTTGTTTCGCTATTGCATATTCCTTTTCTTTATCGTCTTATACCTTATATTTTTACAAAAGCAACACGAAGTCTTTTTGGAACAAGTGCTGGTTTTTCTATGAATGAAATAGAAACTACAGGAGGCATATGGCGCATAAATATGACCAAATGCCCATATCATGATATATGCACATCACATGGATGTTCTGAGCTTTGTCGCTGTTTTTGTGATAGTGATGATATAACATACGATCATATGCACTCTAATCTTCTTTGGAAGCGCACTAAAACACTTGGAAGAGGAAATGATTGTTGTGATTTCTGTTTAAAGATTGTCAAGAAATAAGGAGATTCTTCTTGATAGATGTAGTAATTCATGATGAGTCTACTCTTTCTTCTCCTCAAATCGGGCAGGTAAGTGGGTTAAAAAATGCAGATGGAAAGGGTAGAATTGATGTTTTTCATTTATTTGATGGAGTAGATGCACTCTTAATGAAGCTCGAAATGGATTCTTATACAGAAGTTCGAACAGAGAAAGGATTACTTGAGATTAATTATTGTGTAGAGGACCGTTTTGAAACTAGTTTTTCTTCTCATAATAATGTCATATTGAAACCTGGTGATATGGCACTTAGTTCATATGATGGCATTCATGGTAGTAAATCCGTATCACATTTTCCATTAGGACATTATGAAGGATTATGCTTGGAACTTGATCCAGCTAAAGCCGAAAATTGGATAAAGCAAAATGCTCCAGCTTTTAATATTAACTTTTCTTCTCTTAAAGAAAAGCTACTGGGAAATAAGTGGTATACTTTTATACCTGCAGGCCCTCACTGTGAACATGTTTTTGGCGAACTATATGAAGCTTCTTCATATATGGACTTAGAGTACATTAGGCTGAAAATGATTGAATTGTTAATGCTATTAGTCCGTATTCCTCAAAAAGAAGATAATATCGATTATTATTCTTCAACACAGCTTAGGATGGTCGAACGTTTACGTGACCAAATATTAAAAAAGCAAGAAGAGTATGTTTCACTACAACAGATAGCTAGAGAAAATAATATCTCTGTGTCTTATTTAGAGAAACTATTTAAAAGGATATATGGGGTATCTGTATATCGATATATTAAAGAGTATAGGTTAGAACAAGCAGCTGTTGAATTAGCACATAGTACAAAAACAGTTACTCAAATTGCAGGGAAAATCGGCTATGAGAATTCAAGCAAATTTAGCGAGTCTTTTAGAAAGCGTTATGGAGTAATGCCATCGAAATATCGAAGGAGCGCAAAAGAAAGAAGCAAAATGGAGCATTAATACAAAAATGGAGTAGTTTGCATAGATAATGTTTGTTAAAGTACAAATAAGTTAGACATAACTAACTGAGTTTGTATTTATTAAGGAATCATTGCTTATGAAAAAACAATCCAATTTATCACGACTGCTCGGTTATGCAGGCTCATATAAGCTACTTACTTATGCATCGTGGATTTTATCATCGCTCAGTGCATTTCTAGCACTTGTTCCCTTTTGGTATATTTGGAGAATTCTCAAAGAAATTATCGAAGTATACCCAAACTATGAGAGAGCTGTTAATGCAACAAGTTATGGTTGGGCGGCTGTTAGCTATGCTATTGCTGCAGTTCTTGTCTACATTCTTGGCTTAATGTGTTCCCATCTTTCTGCTTTTCGTATTGCTACTAATTTGCGTATTGCGTTAACAAAACATATCGCAACTTTGCCTTTGGGTGCAATCGAGGAATTTGGTAGTGGAAAATTACGTCGTACTATATCGGAAACAGCAGGTGCAACTGAAACATATCTTGCCCATCAATTACCAGATAAAGCAAAAGCGGTTTCAACTATTATTGGACTCTTAGCCTTGCTGTTTATTTTTGATTGGAAGCTAGGGATACTAAGTCTTGTTCCTGTCTTCCTTGGTATGGTTGTCATGACACGCATGACAGGACAAAAATTACAAGACAAAATGACTCAATACCAGAATGCTCTTGCAGACATGTCTAATGAGGCAGTGGAGTATGTTAGAGGAATTCCTGTTGTTAAAACTTTTGGTCAAACAGTTTTTTCTTTTAAAAAGTTTAAAGGTACTATCGATAATTATGAGCATTGGGTTATTGCCTATACAAAGGAACTTCGTTGGCCAATGACACTCTATACGCTAGCGATTAATAGTGTATTTGTTTTTCTTATTATTGGAGGCTTTTTATTTTCTAACTGTGGAGTAGATCATTCAATCTTATTAAATTTACTCTTCTACATTATTATTACACCTGTCATATCATTAACACTCACAAAGATGATGTTTATGAGTGAAAATGGAATGATTGTGAGTGATGCCATTTCTCGTGTTGATAGTGTTATAAACTCTCCATCTTTAAAAGAAACAAATAGACCAAAGCATCCAACAGATAGTTCTTTAAAATTGGATAATGTCACATTTAGTTACGATGGAACAAAAAATGCAATAGATAATGTTTCTCTTTCTATTAAGGCGGGTGAGACAGTAGCATTCGTTGGGCCATCTGGTGGAGGTAAATCTACTCTTATTTCTCTTATTGTTCGCTTCTTTGATCCTCAGAGTGGTTCAATTAAAATTGGTAATGTAGATGTTAAGGACATTGAAAAAAAAGAGTTAATTAATACTGTCTCTCTTGTTTTCCAAAATAATCATCTTATAAAAGGAACTATATTAGACAATGTTCGCCTAGGTAAACCTAGTGCTACAGACAGCGAAGTCTTAGCGGCACTTAAAGGTGCTCAATGTATGGATATTATTGAAAAGCTACCTGATGGTGTGAACACAGTTATTGGCTCAAATGGTGTATATCTATCGGGAGGAGAGACACAGCGCTTAGCAATTGCTAGAGCTTTACTTAAAGATTCTCCAATTCTGCTTTTGGATGAAGCAACTGCATTTGCCGATCCTGATAATGAAACAAAAGTTCAAGCTGCACTTGGGGAATTAGAGAAAGATCACACTGTAATTATGATTGCACACCGCTTATCTACTGTCGTTGATGCTGACCATATTTTTGTTATCGATAATGGACATGTCGTCGAAGATGGAACATTCGATTACCTTGTACAAAAAGATCAGCTTTTCAAGAAAATGTGGGATGAATATCAAAAGTCTGTTGAGTGGAAAGTTACAAAGGAGGCAAACAAATGATTAAGTATTTGCAAAGACGTTTTGCACTTTCTTATAAAGGCGCAGTTGATACAATTAAAGGTATTTTATCATGTGCATTACAAAATATTTCTTTCATGCTACCTACAGGCTTACTTTTTTCTCTAGTAGGGGAGTTAATTAATAATACTCTTAGCACTGATAAAATCTTATTTTATGCTATCAGTTCTTTAGCTATGGCAATCTTTATTGTTGTTTGTACGCGTATTGAATATAACAATACATTCCTTGTGACTTATGTCGAATCGGGAGTGCGTCGTATAAATCTTGCAGAAAAGCTCAGAAAAATACCACTTTCATTTTTTGACAAAAAAGATCTTGCTGATTTAACTTCTACTATCATGAATGATTGTGCTGTGTTGGAAAAAAGTCAATCGCATTTTGTTATGCCACTTTATGGTGCAATTCTATATACAACAGTAATCTCTATCATGATGTTTTTTGTTAATTGGCGTATGGCAATTGCGTCCATTTGGCCTCTTCCTGTTGCTTTTTCGATTGTAGCATTGGATTCTAGTGTACAGAAGAAACTTTCTTCTAAGGCCATGGCGGCTAAGATTTCATGTGAGGAAGCCTTGCAAGAATGTATGGAGACTATGCCTGACTTAAGAGCTAATAATGCAGAGGAAGATTACTTAATTGGATTAGGGGAAAAGATACGTGCAATTGAGAATAGACAAATTAAAAGTGAGTTGGGGACAGCTGTTTTTGTTGTGTCTGCAAGTCTTGTATTGCGCCTTGGTATTGCTACAACTGCACTTGTTGGTACTTCATTATTGATAACTGGGAAATTAGAACTTTTAACATTTTTTATGTTCTTATTAGTTGTTTCACGTTTATATGATCCATTAGAAGGAGCATTACAGAACCTCGCCGCAATTATTGGAACTAATGCAAATATCAAAAGGATGAACGAAATACTTGATTATCCTGTACAGACAGGAAGTGAAGAGTTAACAAACAAAGACTGTGATATTAAGTTTAGTCATGTTGGTTTTTCATATAAGAATGGAGAGACTGTTTTACAAGATGTTTCATTTACAGCAAAGCAAGGAGAGATTACTGCTTTAGTTGGACCTTCTGGCGGTGGTAAAACAACAGTCTCTCGCTTAGCTACAAGGTTTTGGGATATTAATAAAGGTAAGATTACTGTTGGTGATATGGATGTTTCGAAAATTGATCCAGAAAGACTTATGAGTCTTTATTCAATTGTTTTCCAAAACGTAACGCTATTTAACAACAGCATTATGGAGAATATACGTATTGGTCGTAAAAATGCCACAGATGAAGAGGTTATAGCTGCAGGAAAATTAGCTAATGTAGATAGCTTTGCTGAAAAGCTTTCTGATGGATGGAATACAAATATAGGGGAGAATGGCTCAGAATTATCTGGAGGCGAGCGTCAGCGCATCTCAATTGCGCGTGCTTTCTTAAAAGATACTCCTATCATCTTACTAGATGAAGCTACAGCAAGCCTAGATGTTGAAAATGAAACAATAATTCAAGAAGCATTATCTCGACTTATTAAGAATAAGACTGTTCTTATTATTGCGCATAGAATGCGTACTGTCTCTGGCGCAGATAAGATTGTTGTACTTAAAGAGGGCAGAGTTGCAGAAGAGGGATCTCCAAATGAACTAATAAAGCGTGATGGAATTTATGCTCATATGATAAAGATGCAAACTGAAAGTCAAAAATGGACGCTAAAGGGAGGAAAAAAATAGATAAAAGAGGGGAAAGAGTCTTTAAAGACATTCTTTCCCCTTTTATTAAAGTCTAAATTAGTTAAACAATTGAGACATCAACGAACTTAAATTGTGTTACATCAAATAGACCGCAATCTGTAATTTTATAAGCAGGAATTACAGGGAGAGCCATAAAGCAAAGAGTCATGAATGGATCAATTTCAGGGTTTAATCCTTCCATCTGTTTTTCTGTAGCTTCATGGAGTTCATCTAAGCACTTAACGACTTCGCTAACAGGCAAATCTGTCATTAGTCCACCAATTTCGAGAGGATGCGAGCTGAGCTCTTTTCCATCTTTAAAAACAGTTATACCTCCTCCCATTTCGACAAGATGTTCAACAGCTTTAAGCATGTCATTATCATTAGAGCCTACTACGATAATGTTATGTGAATCATGTGCAATAGTGGTAGCAATAGCTCCATCCTTAATGCCATAGCCTCTAATTAGAGCAGAAGAGTGGAAGCCTGTTCCATGATGGCGTTCGATAACTGTTATTTTTAAGATATCTTCATTATCATCATGTACCCATTCTCCGTTTTCGTCTCTCTTAACAGTAGCTTCTCCTTTTCCTGTAACAACTCCACCAGGAAGAATATCTATTACACGAGCCCTGTTGCTCTTTAAAGGTAAAGAGAATGTTTTTAAAGATAAATCTTTAACTTTAACAGAGCCTTTTACTCCAAATGGATCTATATGAGGAGAGAGCTTAAGGGTTTTTCCTTTTTCTGCAACTTTTTCACCTTTAACAAAGACAGATGTAGGCTTTATTTCTTTAAGTGACTTAGTAAGGAAGAAGTCAGCTCTTCTGCCTGGAACAATAGCGCCTCTGTCATCAAGATGGTAGCATTCGCTAGCGTTAAGAGAAGCGCATGCGATAGCTTTTAGTGGATCCATTCCATGGCTTATTGCTAAATTTACGCCATAGTTTATATGACCTTCTCTCGTTATAGACTGAGGCTGTCTATCATCTGTGCAGAATAAGCATCGTCTGTAGTTGTTATCATTTACTCCAGGTAAAAGTTGTAAGACGTTTCTACAAACTGTGCCCTGTCTAAGGAGAACGTACATACCTTTTCTAATCTTTTCTTGTAATTCTTCTGGTGTTTCACATTCATGGTCAGTTTTAATTCCGGCGCATAGATAAGCATCTAAGCCCTGACCTCCGATTGATGGAACGTGGCCATCGATGATTTTCTTTCTTGAATAACATGTTTCAAGTTTATCGAGAATCATTTCATCAGCATTAACAACGCCAACATAATTCATCATCTCTCCAAGGCCAAGAATACGATCGTTGTCGATTACCTTTTCTATTTCGGGTGCATTAAGAATTGCTCCTGAGTGCTCAAAAGAGGTGCAAGGCACACAAGAAGGAAACATGTAAAAAATATCTAAGACTGCATTTTTTGCACTCTTAAGCATATAACTTAGGGCATCAAGACCCGCAACATTACAGATTTCATGTGGGTCTGCAACGACTGTTGTTGTTCCACATGGAAGAATTGCATTAGAAAATTCACTAGGTGAGAGGTGAGAGCTTTCAATATGACAATGGCTGTCAATAAAACCAGGTACTAGATATTCGCCTTTCGCATCGACTTCCTCTTTTGACTTTCTTTCTCCGTCAAAACCAACAATATATCCATCTTTAACATATACATCAGCTTTGTAGGTTGTTAATCCACAAACATCCACAACTTGAGCATTTCTAATTACTAAATCCGAATACTCTCTTCCCATTGAAGCATTAATGAGATTACGCGCAGTTAGTTTGTCCATTTTTTCTCCTTTTTTTATAAATGATGATAAATCGTCTTTTTAAAAAAGCTAGAAAAATGTTGCTTTTTGTTGCAAATTTCCTTTTTTTTAAGAAATTTGTATAAAAATAGAGACCTTTCTGCAAAAAAAAGTAAGAATAATGATGTAGACACAAAAAATAAGATTTGTTGCTTTCTGTTGCATTTTTTATTTTGCAAATCAAAAATATGGGTCTATGATAAGAGAAGGTATTTAATTACACTTCAGGAGGTGTGAAATGAAATTAATTCAGGTCTCGTTCAAAAAGTCTGAGCTTGAAAAAGCCGGAACAAATTTAAAGACCGAAATCGTTGCAGGTATTACAACATTCCTCGCAATGGCTTACATCTTAGCTGTTAACCCAAGTATTTTGAGTGTATCTGGCATGGATGGTGGTGCTGTCTTTACTGCAACAGCTCTTTCTGCTGCTATAGCTACTCTCGTTATGGGTTTTGTTGCTAACTTACCTTTTGCTCTTGCTCCAGGTATGGGTCTTAATGCTTTCTTAACTTACACAGTATGTTTAACAATGGGTTATAGTTGGCAGTTTGCTTTAACAGCTATTTTCTGTGAAGGTATTATCTTTATTCTTCTCACAGCATTTAACGTCCGTGAAGCAATTGTTAACTCTATTCCAGCTAACCTCAAGAAGGCTATCAGCGTTGGTATTGGTATGTTCGTTGCATTCATCGGTCTCCAGAATGCTGGAATCATCGTTGATAACGGATCAACTCTTGTTGGTTTAAACATTTCAAGCAACACAGCAATTCTTGCTCTTATTGGTCTTGTCATCACAGCTGTTCTCGTTGCATATAATGTAAAGGGAAACATCCTTATTGGTATTATCGTTACAACAATCATCGGTATCCCAATGGGCGTTACACAGTTTGGCGGATTTGCTTCAATGCCACCAAGTCTTGCTCCTACATTTATGAAGTTTAACTTTGCTGAAGTTGGTGCACACTTTGCAGACTTCCTCATTGTTATGTTCACTTTCTTATTTGTTGATATGTTCGATACAGTTGGTACTCTTATTGGTTGTGCTACAAAGGCTGGTTGGTTAAAGGATACAGATACTATCCCTAACTGTAAGCAGGCTCTCTTTGCAGATGCAGTAGGTACAACAGTTGGTGCTATGCTCGGTACATCAACAGTTACAACATTCGTTGAATCAAGTACAGGTGTTGTTGAAGGTGGAAGAACAGGTGTTACAGCAATTGTTACAGCCATTATGTTCTTACTTTCTCTATTCCTTTCTCCTCTCTTCTTATCAATCCCAAGCGCAGCAACTGCTCCAGCATTACTCCTTGTAGGATTCTTCATGATGAGCCCAGTAAAGGATATCGACTTCGAAGATCCAACAGAGGGTGTTCCAGCATTCCTTTGTATCCTCATGATGATTTGTGCTTACTCAATCAGTGATGGTATTATGTTTGGTATTCTTTCTTATGTTATCCTTAAGGTTTGTACAAAGAAGTTTAAAGATCTTACACCAGCTACATATGTCCTTGCTGTTTTATTTATTGTAAAGATTATTGTTAACAATATCTAGTTAATGTAAAGCAAAAAATAATGGGAGGCTCAAACCTCCCATTTTTAGTTGTAAATTATTATTACTAACCTTCAAAATACTTTTTAGCGTTGTTAAATGAAATATCACTAACAATTCTACCAAGCATCTCTTCATCATTAGGTAGTAAGCCTTTTTCTGTCCAAGTGCCAATAAGATTACAGAGTATTCTTCTGAAATATTCATGGCGTGGATAAGATAAGAAAGATCTAGAGTCTGTAAGCATACCAATAAATGATGGAAGAGAACCAAGAGAAGCAAGAACTCTCATTTGTTCTTCCATGCCATCAATATGATCACAGAACCACCAAGCAGAACCAAGCTGAATCTTTCCTTTCATTCCATCACCCTGGTAGCAACCCATAAGAGTAGCAAGAGGATAGTAATCTTTTGGATTGAGAGAGTAGAGTATTGTCTTTGGAATGCTGTCATTATTTGAAAGAGAGGCAAAGAATTCAGAGACGCCAAGGCTTATTGTCTCGTCATATGTTGCATCAAAGCCAGTATCTGGTCCAAGAAGCGCATACATTTTCTTGTTATTATCTCTTATAGACTCAAAGTGTAACTGCATAGCAATATTTCTATCTTTATAAAGCTTAGCAAGCTTTGAGAGAAGATATGTTCTATAGCCATCTGCTTCTTCTTTTGTTGGTTCAACACCATTAAGTTTGTTCTTGAAGATTTCGTTTACTTTATCTTCTGAAAGGAAAGTATGAGGACATGTCATAAGAGCATGGTCAGATGCTTTGCAACCTAATAGGACAAAGTAGTCTAATCTTGAAGCAAGTGCATTAACAAGATCCTCTACACTCTCAATCTTCATTGTTGCACTTTCACCTAGCTTAGCTATGTAAGAAGCGAAGTCAGGCTTTTCAATATTAAGTGCCTTATCTGGTCTGTATGATGGGATAACTTTGCTTGGACACTTTCCATCTTTAAGAATCTTCTTATGCCACTCTAGTGAATCTGCTGGGTCGTCTGTTGTTCCTACAGCATAAACATTGAACTTCTTCATGATTCCATAAACAGAGAGTTCAGGATCGTTCTTAAATTTATCATTTGCTTCGTTGTAGATTTTCTCTGCATTCTTTCTGTTGAGAATATCATTAATACCGAAGTATCTTCTAAGCTCTAAGTGTGTCCAATGGTACAAAGGGTTGCCAATTAAGTTTTCCATTGTTTCTGCCCAAGCATAGAACTTCTTATATGGATCACTATTTCCTGTAATTAATTCTTCATGGAAACCGCATGTTCTCATCTGTCTCCACTTGTAGTGGTCTCCACCAAGCCAAGCATCTGTAATAGTTGTGAAGCGTGTATTCTCAGCAATCTGCTGTGGAATTAAGTGGCAGTGATAGTCGAAGATAGGCGCATTTTCAGCATATTTATGGAAAAGAGTAGAGGCTGTCTCATTTTCCAAAAGAAATTCTTCATTCATGAATTCTTTCATTTATAAAACTCCTAGTATTTATTATTTAATAGAATAATCATCTAAGAAAAATAGTACAGATGATATTTTGTTATGTTCCGACAGAATTTCTCTTTTTAAAGAGAGATTCATTGTTTAGAATTATTGTATTCAGGTTTCTTTCATGAGGGATGTAATGCTAAAAAAAACAGGATATCTAGTTGCTAATATTCATCAAGGCACAGCCTTAAGAATGTGGGATGCGATAAATGAAGATGTTCGTCTTCATAACGATCAAACAGTCTTCATCTTCCCAGGAGGAAGACTAAACTACAAGAAAGCTGATGAATATCTTCGTAATAGCATATTTCAATATGCAAACGAAAGAAACCTTGATGGCGCTGTTGTTTGGTCAAGCAGCCTGGCAGGAGAAGCAACATGGAAAAGCGTTCATGATTGGACAAAGAAGTTAAGTTTATCTCTTCCTGTTGTATCTCTAGGAATAAGCATAGAAGGTGTCCCTTCTATTACTTTTGATGCCTATAGTGGCGTTTACAGAATGGTTGAGCATTTTATAAGCTTTCATGGCTTAAAGCGTATTGCTTTCTTGCGTGGACCTGAAAAACACGATTCTGCATTAGAGAGATATAGAGCATACATAGATGCCCTAAAAGATTATTCTATTGAAATTGACAATCGTCTTATCTCATCTCCTCAACCTTGGAGCGAAGGAGAGACAGCAATTAAGGAAATCGTAGAAACTAATCATATGATGCCTAAAAGAGATTTTGATGCAGTAATCACTTCCTCTGATTTAATGGCATACACTGTTGAGAATTACCTTGAAAAGAATGGCTACATAATTCCCGATGATATTGCCATTGCTGGCTTTAATGATTCTCCTGAAGCTTTCATGGGGCCGACAGAACTTTCAACTGTAAGAACTCCAATAAAAGAGATGGTGGAGCATAGCTCTGTGATGATTAATAGAATGGAGGAGAGAGAAAAAGAATTCCCATCATCTATTTCTCTCATTACAACTCCTATCTTTAGACGCAGTTGTGGTTGTAGCGATATATACTCAACAAATGAAGTTGAGAAAATAAAGAGCTTTAAAGATTATGAAGAATGGCTAAAGATAAGAATAAATGATGAAAAATGTGCATCCATTCTTCTTGAGATAGTCAACGATTTATTTGTTAAAAGAATTGTTGTTAATAAAGAGAGTAGACGACACTTCGAAGAACTGAGTTGGCGCTACCTTAAGCATGGTGGGGAGATAAAGCTCTTCTTATCTGCAATTAAGCTTTGTGGCGTAGTTTATAAAGAGAGAGAATTTTCTTCTTTAGAGACTTATCTTCTCTCTGAAATACTTATGGAGAGCGAAGCTAGAGTCTCTGCAACGAATAACTACAAGAGACGAGAGAGAAACACCACACACAATGCTTTTGCAAATAAGTTATTGAAGGTCCATAGCTTTGAAGAGATGGGGGAGATTATGAAAAAATACTTTCCTCCAATGGGCATAGAAAAGGCCTTTATTTTTACATATAAAGAAAATGGCAGTGCGGTGCTTCAGTGTGGTTTTTCTCAAGACAAACTCTTTACTAGGGGCAAAGAGTTCTCTTCATCTCTTTTATATCCAGAAGAACTAGAGAGTGAAATAGAACGAGGTCTCTTCGTCGTAAATCCTCTATTTTTCGATAATGAAATAGAGGGATACATGATTATAAAGAACAATGATTCTTCTGCCATTATGATAGAAAATATCAGGACAGATGTTTCTGCTTCTTTGCAAGCTATCTCATTGTATTCTCTAGCTTGTGAAAAGAGCCAGAGAGCAGAAGAAGCAGAGAAGAAGACATCTGAATTCTATGCAATTCTCTCAGAAGAATTGAGGGAACCTCTTAAGTACATAAAGGATTTGCTACTAAGCAAAAAAGACTTTGATAGAGAAAAAATGCTATCAACAATTATTAAGAGTGAGCATCTATTACAACTTTCAATAGCAGAAAAGGGAGGGCTTGTTTTAGAAGCTAAGCTTCATCCATTAAGTAAGCTAATTGATAAAATCAGAGAAAAGGGAATAAAAGTTTCATCTCCTTCTATGCTTCCGTCTCTTGTTATGGATGAACAAAGAATGGAGGATGTTTTAGATTCTGTTATTTCATACTTTTCAAATGAAGTTGAGTTAATGCTCCGCTTAGAAGAGGCAGATGTTTCTTTGCATTTTTCTTCTTTAAGAGAGCTCTCTCAAACCATGTCTAATGCAACTCTCCAATATGTAGAGAAACTCTTACTCCTTCACGGAGGTAGCTTCTCTTTTGATAATGATGGCTTAACAATCTACCTCCCTTATCCAACAATTAGCGGAGAATCTAGTATTGAAAATAAAGATGGCGGTGTCCTTTTTATTACAGATAATAGTTCAAAATATAATAATCTATTTAGTTGTAAAGTAACGTATATATGCTTTGAAGAGGCAATCCAGGCTATTAATAGTGTTGGATCTTATTCGTCAATTAGTTGGGATACCTCTGAAATAAACAAGCAAAATGGGATTGTAATTAATCTACTACGAAGCCATAAAGATGGAAGTAGGTTACCTTTTATTTCTTTCGGCTTAAAGGATGATGCAATTAGCTTAAATGCTGCTCTTGAGGGCGTTCTTCCAAGTGAAGGAAAGGGCAGCATATATACTTTTGGTCATTTCCCATCATCGCTTTCAATCTTTAAAGAATTTGCATCCATAGAGGAAGTTAAGGATTTAAAAGATATTCCAGATGAGGCAAAGAGTTCCCTCTTTGTTCTTTCTTCTGTGGACAATGAAAAGATAGAGGCTATAAGAAAAGATCGCAGTTTTACTAAAACGCCAATACTAATCGTTAAAGATAGGTTTACAAAAGAAGAGGCTGAGAGCTTGGCTTCAACTCCTAGCGTTCTTCTTGTTAATACTTCTATTACAGAGGCTGAAGGTTTTATTAACAGGATAGTTTCAATTTTTGCTGGAGAAGAACTTCTTCCTCCGCTAACGTCAGTTCTTGTAAAGAAAGCAATTGCCTATATAAATGACAACGCAACAAATAGTATTTCTAGGTGGCAAATAGCTGGCTCTGTTAATATTAGTGAGGATTACCTTACAAGAATCTTTAGAAAGGAGATAGGAATAAGCCCTTGGGACTACTTAAATAGGTACCGAATTCAAATTGCATCAAGATTATTGCTTGAGACAGGTTCTTCTATTAGCGAAATTGCTTCTCTTACAGGCTTTCAGGATCAGGCATATTTCTGCAGAGTATTTAGAAAAGTTAAAGGTTTTCCTCCTGGAAATATTAGAACACGTTAGCTTGTCTGAAAAATGCAAAGTCGTGTTTGTAAAAAACACCTTCTCTTTCTCATACTAAAGTAGTGAGGTACAAAATGGAAAAACCTTTTTCGCTTGAGATGGTTAAAAGTGTTAAAAAGAGATATACAAAGGGGATGATGAAGTGGCATTACGAACATGGCTTAGTTCTTTTTGCTTCTCTCTCTGTTTCCTCTTATTACTCAATCTCTTCCATTTATGATTGGGTTTATTCTCTATATGACCCAATGATTAAAGAGAATGGAGAAATCATAACATATAGAAAAGGCGAATATAATCTTGATCAGATAAATGCAGGAAGAGCACTCTTTACTCTCTATGATAGGAGTAAAGAAGAGAGATTTGCTCTAGCGCTTGATGAACTACATAATCAACTTCTCACGCAACCTAGATGCAAATGTGGTGTCTATTGGCATAAAGAGATTTATCCTTGGCAAATATGGCTTGATGGTTTATATATGGAGGGTCCTTTTAAAGCTGAATATGCTATTCGCCATAATAACAATGAAGAGCTAGATGATGTTATCAATCAACTAATTATAACTAATAAACTATTAAAAGACTCCAAAACAGGCCTTCTTTATCATGCATATGATGAATCAAGAGGACAAAGATGGAGCGATATAAATACAGGTTGTTCTCCTCATTTTTGGTCTCGTTCTATTGGTTGGTATTTAATGGCTGTTATCGACGTATTAGATTTTGTTAGCTTAAGCGATGGAAAACGTGAGTCTTTAATTAATATAGTAAAAGAGCTCTCTTTGTCTCTTCTTCCTTTTCAAGATGAAAGTGGAATGTGGTGGCAAGTAACAGATGAGGGAAAAAGAGAAGGTAACTATCTAGAAACAAGTGCTACTAGTATGTTCGCTTATTCATTCTTTAAAGGAGTTAGAATGGGCTATCTTGATTCATCATTCAGAGAACGAGCACAAAAAGCTATTGATGGAATCAAGAGTAAATATCTTACATTTGATGGAAATGAGTATCATTTAGGTGGAATATGTTCTGTTGCAGGACTAGGTGGAAATCCATATAGAGATGGCTCATTTAAATACTACGTCAAAGAGAAAATCGCAACGGATGATTTTAAGGGTGTTGGACCGTTTATTCTTGCACTACTTGAAGAAGAAAAGGCCATAAAGTAAAAATTCGGTTAAGAAAGACACTTTTTTCTTTGCTAATTTGTTATATCCATAACTATAATTTCTTTCGTATCACTTTTGTTGATACTGGAGGAATTATGAATAAATTCAAGAAAATTGCTGTTGTAATGGTAGTACTTTTACTTTCATTTACAACTCTATTTGCAGAGGGCGCAAAGGAAGCTCTCGCTAATCAGAAGGATATCGTTGTTCTATATACAAACGATGTTCATAATGCGATTGATAAAAACATTGGATATGCAGGACTAGCTTCATATAAGAAAGCAATGGAAAAAGATAACTACGTTGCTCTTGTTGATGCGGGTGATGCAATTCAGGGTGATGTTATTGGTACAGTCTCTAGAGGTGAGTATCTTATCGACATAATGAATGAAGTTGGCTATGACTATTGTGTTCTAGGTAACCATGAATTTGATTATGGTCTTGATAGATTAGCAGAGCTTCTTAAAAAATCAAAAGCAGAGTATTTGTCTTCTACAATAACATATACTGGAAGTGGCATTAATCTTCTCTCTGATACAAAACCATATGCAATTGTTGAATATGGATATATGAAGGTTGCATATATTGGTGTTTCAACTCCTGAATCATTAACAAAGTCTACACCTAAATATTTCATGGAAAACAATGAGTTTGTTTATCACTTTGCATCTGGAACAGAGCTATATGATACAGTTCAGGGCTATGTTGATGAAGTAAGACAAAAAGGAGCAGATATCGTTATTGTTATCTCTCACCTTGGAATCGAAGAGGGAAGTGAACCAAATAGAGCTTATGATTTAATTGCTAATACAGATGGTATTGATGCTGTTATTGATGGACACTCTCACTCAACAGTCCCTTGCGAATTAGTCGATAACAAGATTGGTGGAAAAGTTGTTTACACACAGACAGGAACAAAGCTTGAGCACATTGGTAAGTTAACAATTACTCCTACTGGTGCCATTACAGCAGAACTTGTTGAAACAACAGAGAAAGATCCAGAGACAGAAGCTTACATTGAAAGCATTAAGAGCGAATATGAAGCAGCTGTTAACGCAGTTGTTGCACACACAGATGTAGAACTCTCTATCACAGACGAAAATGGCGTTAGAATGGTCAGAAATAGAGAAACTGCTATTGGTGATCTATGTGCTGATGCTTATAGAGCTATCAGTGGTGCAGACATTGCTTTCGTAAATGGTGGTGGTATCCGTGCAACAATCAAGAAGGGTGACATTACTACAGCTGACATGATTGCAGTACATCCATACGGCAACATGCTTTGTATGTGTTACGCTACAGGACAGGAAATTCTTGATGCATTAGAACTTGGAAGTATGAATACTCAGGCAATCAGCAGCCAGGATGGAAAAGCTGTTGGTGAAAGTGGTGGATTCTTACAGGTTTCTGGTCTTAAGTACACAATTGATACATCTATTCCATCTAGCGTTGTTAGAGATAGTGATGGTCTCTTTGTAGAAGTTGCTGGCGAAAGAAGAGTTAAGGACGTTTATGTATTAAAGAATGGCGAATGGGTAGCTCTAGATCCTAATGCAACATATACACTTGCTTGCCATAATTACAAGCTTCAGGATATGGGTGATGGATACACAATGTTTGTTGATAATACATATATCCTTGATAAGGTTATGCTCGACAATCAGGTAATCATTAACTATATCGTTAATGACCTTGGTGGCAATGTTGGCGAAGAATACGCTAAGCCTCAGGGAAGAATTACTGTTATCTAATTTGTTTATTTCCTCCCCACAAAAAGGGGAGGTAAACCAATTTAATAAATTTTCTTTACAAGAGAAAGAACACAATTTAAAATTAAAAAATAGCGTTTAAAATGAACGTATAAGGAGTTACAAAATTATGAAGAAAACTTTAGCAATTGTCTTAATGGCTCTCTGCTGTCTTATGGTTTTTGCTCAGGGTGCTGCAGAGACTGGTACAACAGCTACAACTCAGGATGCTCAGGTTAAGGCAATCCTTTTAACAGATGCTACAGGTATTGATGATAAGTCTTTTAACGCAGCTGCATGGAGAGGTATGATGTCTTTCTATGGTGATAACGGTGCTAATAGAGGAGTTCTCTATGAAAACGTTACAGCTCAGACAGCTGATGACTATCTACCAAACCTCAAGAATGCTGCAGAGCAGGATTGGGATTTAATCATTACTACAGGTTTCACATGGGGCGATGCAACTCAGGAAGCTGCAGCTCTCTATCCAGATCAGAAGTTCATCATCGTTGATGTTGACTATCTCAACAAGACAGATAACCTCATTCAGTACATCTATGAAGAAGAGCAGGGCTCTTACCTAGTTGGTGTTGCAGCTGCAACTCAGGCTAAGGAAGACGGTATTGCTAATCCAAAGTTTGGCTTTGTTGGTGGTATTGCTGGTGCAACAATCACAAAGTTCGAAATTGGATATATCGAAGGGGTTAAGAGTGTTTATCCAGATGCTGAGATCGTAGACTACTATGTAAACGATTGGGGTAACCCAGCAGCAGCTAAGACAGCAGCTAAGAGCATGTACGACAGTGGTGTTTACTGTGTATTCGCAGCAGCTGGTGGATCTGGCTTAGGTGTTATTAACCAGGCTAAGGAAGAAAGATTGGCTGGTAAGAACGTTTGGGCTATCGGTGTTGACTCTGACCAGTATGAAGACGGTATCTATACAGATGGAAAGTCTGCTGTATTAACAAGTATGCTTAAGATGGTTGAGAACTCTACTATCGACGCTCTTACAAAGGTTAAGAACGGAACATGGGAAGGTGGAGTTGTTACACAGAATATGGCAAATAATGGTGTTGACTATTCAAAGGCTAACGCTGAGCTTAAGGCTAGCGCAATTGCGGCTGCAGATCAGGCTAAGGCTGATATCCTCAGTGGAAAGATTGTTGTTAACAAGACATATGCAGCTAGCTTAGCTAAGGGTATTGCTCCAGCAGGTCTTGGTGCTATTGACGACTGATTCTATTCAGTTTTAATTTAAGACACGCTCCATTGTGGGGCGTGCCTTTATAATTATTATTCTTAGCTTAAGAATAAAGGAAAAAGGTTACAGAATTGAGCGAATATGCAATTCAGATGCTAGGCATCACAAAAACCTTTCCAGGTATTATTGCTAATGACAATGTAAACTTGGAAGTTAAGAAAAATGAAGTTCTTGCTATTTTAGGAGAAAATGGCGCAGGTAAAAGTACTCTTATGTCTGTTCTTTTTGGCGCCTATCCTGCAGATGCTGGTCGTATTTTAATTGATGGCAAGGAAGTAAAGATTACAGACCCTAATGTTGCAACAAAACTTGGCATTGGGATGGTTCACCAGCACTTTAAGCTTGTTCATAACTATACGGTTACAGAAAACATTGTACTTGGCCGTGAGCCAAGAACAAAAGCTAGAATACTATCACTAAAGGATGCAGAAAAGAGAGTTGCTGAACTCAGTGATAGATATGGCTTACATGTTGATCCGAAATCAAAGATTGATGATATAACTGTTGGTCAACAACAGAGAGTTGAGATTTTAAAGACTCTCTACTCAGATAGTAACATTATTATTCTTGATGAACCAACAGCTGTTCTAACACCACAGGAAATTGATGAGTTAATGGATATCATTCGCCTCTTAAAGAAAGAGGGAAAGACAATCGTTCTCATTACACATAAATTAAAAGAAATAAAAGCAGTTGCTGATCGTTGTACAGTACTTAGACGAGGAAAATACATCGGAACAATTGATATCACACCAGAGACAAGCGAACAAGAACTAGCAACAATGATGGTCGGTCATGCTGTAAAGTTCGATATCGATAAAGCGCCATGTAAACCAGGTAAGGTTGTCCTTGACGTAAAGAATATTACTGTTAATGACTCATTAGGTATTCCTAAAGTTAAGGATTTCTCTCTTACAGTTAGAAGTGGAGAGATTGTTGGAATCGCTGGTGTCGATGGTAATGGTCAAACAGAGCTTCTCTATGCACTTTCAGGATTAAGTAAAGTAGAGAGTGGACAAATCTTCCTTAATGGTGAAGACATTACGTCTCTTTCAATTCGTCAAAGAATAGAAAAGGGAATGGGACACATTCCTGAAGATAGACAAAAGCATGGCTTTGTTGCAGGTTTTACTGTTGCTGAAAATACTGTATTAAAAGATTACTACACTACGAAATACACAGCAAAGTTTGACGTATTAGATTACAAAGCAATTACTGAAAATTCAGATTCTCTTATTAAGCAATTTGATATTCGTTCTGGTCAAGGTTCAAAAACACCTTGTGGCTCTCTCAGTGGAGGTAACCAACAGAAGGTAATTGTTGCACGAGAAATCTCTCTTTCTCCAGACCTTCTTTTAGTCGCGCAGCCAACAAGAGGCTTGGATGTTGGAGCTATTGAGTATATTAGAAAGCGTCTTGTTGCAGAAAGAGATAAGGGTAAAGCTATCCTACTTGTTTCATTTGAGCTAGATGAAATTATGAATCTTTGTGATAGGATTGCAGCTATTAGTAAGGGACAAATTGTCGGTATCTTCAACGAAGGAGAGAAGACAAGCTCTGAAATTGGTTTGATGATGGCTGGCGTAAAGGCAAAGGAGAACAAGTGATGAGTAAAGAGAAAAAAGAAAAAGTTGCCTTTATTGATTGGTTTTTAGATAATACAGCCGCAACTAGTGTTGCTGTTGTAATATTAGGCTTCTTGGCAGGAGTAATCCTTTTGCTCTGTATTGGTAAGAATCCAGGTGGTCTATTTTTAGCTGTTAAGCAATCCATTATTGGTAAAGCTGCAAAGAATGGTGGATGGAATTTTAGAAACATTGGTGAGACATTGGCTTTTTCTATTCCTTTTGTTCTTTGTGGTCTTTCAATGGCTTTTGCTAACAGAGTTGGCCTCTTTAATATTGGAGCAGAAGGACAGTATGCAGTAGGAATGCTTGCTGCTCATATTGTTGCTGTATGTATGCCATCATTTCCTGGCTTATGGTTAGTTTGTATTGTCGCAAGTATTCTTGCTGGTGCTCTTTGGGGAGGAGTTGTAGGACTCTTTAAGGCAAAGTTTAAAGTTAGTGAGGTTGTTGCAACAATTATGCTTAACTATGTTGCTCTCTATCTCTATCCTCTTGTTTGCTTGTATCTTCTTCCTGAAGCAACAGTTAATAAGAGTGGACGTACAGCAGATTTAAAACCAACAGCTCTTCTTGATAAGTTCTTAATCACAGACTCTGCCTTAAACATTGGTTTCTTCTTTATGATTTTAGCCGTTATTATTTATTGGTTTATTATGGAAAAGACATCATTTGGTTATGGCTTAAGAGCAACAGGTTTTAACAAGGACGCAGCAAGATGCTCTGGTATTAATGATACAAAGAACATTACATTAGCTATGGCAATAAGTGGAGCTTTTGCAGGTCTAGCTGGTGCTTGTGTTCTTCTTGGTTCTATTAGATATTCAAAGATTCTTACTAGCCAAGATAACTACGGCTTTATGGGTATAGCTGTTGCCCTTGTCGGAAATAGTACAGCTGTTGGATGCCTACTTTCTGGTTATCTTTTTGGAGTCTTAAAACAGGCATATTCAATTATGCAGGGCACAGGTATTCCAAAGGAAGTTGTATCTATTATTCAAGGTTTAATTGTTATCTTCATCTCTTTCCGAAGCGGTTTGTCTCTCGTAAAAGATAAGAGAGCTAAGCTTAAGGTAAGAAAGGAGGCTTCAAAATGATTAACACTATTTCTACAATAATGATGCTTGTATCTCCAATTCTTATCATTGCAACAGGTGGTATGATTTGTGAGCGTAGTGGTGTAACAAACGTAGGCTTAGATGGTTTGATGAGCATTGGTGCTTGTATAGCTGCAATTGTTCACCAACTCCTTGAACTCAGTGGTATGGCACGTGGAAGCTCAATTGTTATAGCTTTACTTGCTGCTTCTGTTTCTGCTTGCCTTATCTCTGTACTCCATGCAATTGCGTCAATTGACCTTAAGTCAGACCAGACAATTAGTGGTACAGGTATTAACCTCCTTGCTGCTGGAGTTACAGTCTTCATCTGTCAGAGAATATATGGTACAGACCGTTCTACAGCTTTCAATGTTGGTATGACAAAGGATGCTCTTGGTTTCTACCCAACGCTATACATTTCAATTGTTGTTATGGTATTAGCTTGGTTTATTCTCTATAAGACACCATTTGGAATGCACTTAAGAGCTTGTGGTGAACATCCTGCAGCTGCAGATAGTGTTGGCATTAATGTTAGAAGAGTTAGATATATCGGAGTTCTCTCATCTGGATTCTTAGGTGGCCTTGCTGGAGGATGTGCAGTTTTAACTCAGACAATTCAATACACAAGTACATTTACAAACGGTCGTGGATTCATCGCACTTGCTGCTGTAGCATTTGGTAGATGGACTCCACTTGGGGTAACAGGAGCTTCTTTATTATTTGGAGCATCTCTTGCGCTGAGTACAATTAGCTCAATGATTCCTGCTCTTAAGGTTATTCCGTCCCAGGTTTTTAATATAATCCCATATCTAGTAACGCTAATTGCATTAGTTATTTTCTCTGGTAGAGATTATGCGCCTAAAGCTGTTGGTATTCCTTATGAAAAGGGAAGCTCGTAATAGAACATAAAAAGGGGTCTTCGGGCCCCTATTTTTAAAGGATAGAAAAAATGACACCTCATAACAGAGCAGAAAAAGGAGACTTTGCAAAGACAGTTCTCTTTCCAGGAGATCCTTTAAGAGCAAAGTTTTGTGCTGAAAATTATTTTGAAAAACCGCGATTAATAACAGATGTAAGAAATGTACTTGGATACTCTGGCTATTATAAAGGAATGCCAATAAGTGTCATGTCATCAGGTATGGGTGGCGCAAGTGCTGGAATTTATTCTTATGAACTCTTTACCTACTATGATGTAGACAACATTATTCGTATTGGTACTTCTGGTGGTTTACAGAAAGAAATCCCTGTTGGAGCATTAATTCTTGCGCTTACTTGTTCAACTGACCAAGCATGGGCTAATCAATATAACTTACATGGAACTCTTGCTCCTTGTGTTTCTTTTTCACTTTTTGAAAAAGCACTTGAATGCGTTAAGAAAATGAATACTCCATACTATTGTGGAATGGTTTTTTCTTCAGACTATTTTTCTACATATAATGCATTAGGCCCTGATGAGTGGAAGAGCTTTGCATCCTTTGGTGCTCTCGCCCAAGATATGGAGACGATGGCACTCTATTGCAATGCAATGTATACACATAAAAATGCGCTTTCCATTCTTACCATGACAGACAACTGTGTAACAGGTGAAAGCTTTAAGAATGAGGAAAGAATGGAAGGAAACAGAAAGATGATAGAGCTTGCACTTGAGACAGCATATGAGGTTAACAATAAATGATTAATAATGAAGTAATGAACGCTATTGAGAATCGTTTTTCTTGTAAAAAATACCTTGATAAGCCAATAGAAAAGGAGAAACTAGATACAATCCTTGAAAGTGGAAGGCTTTCTCCAACATCTTTTGGTATGGAACATTTCGATATCCATGTATGTAAAAGTAAAGATATTCTAGATGCATGTTTCTATCAAGAAAGTATGAAAACTGCCCCAATAACTCTTGTTATCACTGTTAAAAAAGCATCTTTTTATAATCCTGATGGTTCTTTTGTTAGAGAAAGAGGTGTACGTTTCCCCGGTACTGTTGAGGAATACGTTGAAGACTACAGGGGGTACTACGAGTACTTAAAAGAGAAAGGGCTATTAGATATGTGGGCAAAGGCTCAGGGATACATACCTTTGTCTTTTATGATGATTACTGCTTCAAGCTTAGGTATTGAAAGTTGTGCTATTGAAGGTTTTAATAATGATTCTCTTATCAAAAAGCTTGGCTTAAATGGCGATGAGGAGCAGATATCAATCTGCTTAGCACTAGGCTATCCTAATGAGAAGAGAGAGCGAATTAGAAGAGATTTAGACAGTTTAGTTAAATATCATTTCTAGAGGAAAAAATGGATAAAAGAAGAATTATTTTAGATGTTGATACTGGTCATGATGATGCTGTTGCCATTGCATTAGCTGCTGGCTTAAAAGACAAAATTACAATTGATGGTTTGATTGCAACTGCTGGCAACCAAATTAGAGAGAAAACTTTAAATAATACACTAAACTTAGCCGAGGCTTTAGATTTAGATTGTCCTGTTTTTAGAGGCTCTCCAATGCCTCTATTGCGTAAGCAAGTTGTTGCTGGTTATATCCACGGAAAGAGTGGTTTTGACGGTCCTGTCTTTCCTCCAAGAAAGAAGCAAGAGTGTAAAGGAAACGGCATAAGATGGGCTCTAGACCATGTTATTAACAATCCTGGAGAGATAACATTTGTCTCTGTCGGTCCTTGGACAGATTTAGCTACTTGCATCAAAGCAGACGAGCGTTTTGCTCCATCTTTGAAAGAAATAGTTTTGATGGGTGGTGCTGTTGATGTACCTGGCAATGTTACTTGCAGTGCTGAATTTAACGTTTTTGCTGACCCTGAAGCTGCTCAAATTGTTATGCAGTGCGGTGCTCCTATAACAATGATGGGATTAGATGTAACACTCCAGTTAAAATTGACAGATGAAATTATGTCAGAAGTTAGGGCAATGAAGGACAGCACATACAAAAAGATATTCCTCGATTCGATGAACTTCTACATTCCTTCACTTATACAAGCAAATGGAGAAATGCCAGCAATGCACGATCCTTGTTGTATCGCATATCTTGCTGATCCATCAATCTTTACCTTTAGCTATAGACCTATTGTTGTAGAAACAAAGGGTGATTCTACTTATGGTAAGACAACAGGTGGACTAGAAGATAGGAGTCAAAACACCAAGTTTGGAATCAAGGCCGATAAAGATAAGTTCTGGGCTCTTTTCCTCTCTGCAATTAAAACGCTTAAATAGGTGAAGCTATGACAAAAATGATGGAAAACTTAAAAGAAAGCATATCTTATATTAGGCAAATAATTGGTGATAAGAAGATTGAAATTGCAATCGTCTTAGGTTCTGGCTTAGGCGACTTGGCTGATGAGATAGAAAATCCAATTTACATTGATTATCATTCAATTCCCCATTTTCCAATTTCAACTGTTCCTGGGCATAAGGGTAGGTTTGTACTTGGAGAGCTAAAAGGAAGAAGCGTAATTTGCATGCAGGGGCGTTTTCATTTCTATGAAGGATGGTCAATGGAAGAATGCGTTTACCCAATTCGAACCATGTTCCTTCTTGGTGTAAAGAGTCTTCTTTTAACAAATGCAGCAGGTTGTGTTAATAAGGCTTGGAATGTAGGCGATTTAATGCTTATTACTGACCATATAAAGATTTGTGCAGAAAGTCCTTGTAGGGGAGTTAATAACGATGAGTTGGGCCCTCGCTTCTTTGATATGACAAATGCATACGATAAGAAATTGCAAAAATGTGCCATTAAGGCAGCTAGGGAGAATAATATAACGCTTAGAGAAGGGGTATACATGTTCTTCTCTGGTCCTAACTTTGAGACTCCAAGCGAAGTAAAGTTTGCTTCTCTTGCTGGTGCTGACGCATGTGGAATGAGCACAGTTCCTGAAGCGATAGCTGCATCTCAAATGGGTATGCATACATTGGGCTTGAGCTGTATGACAAATATGGCAGCAGGAATATTGGACCAAAAGCTAAATCATGAAGAGGTTATTGAAACAGGTAACAGAGTCAAAAAGACATTTTCAACTCTCGTTAAAGAAATAATATCTACTTGGCCTGTAGAGTTTTAAACAAAAGACAAGATTTTGTTGAAAAATAATAGATTAAGTTGCTTCACCTCTTTTTAAATATTAGCTTTTAAGAAGAGGTGATTTTATGAGTGACTTTAACAAACTATGTAAGGAATTTGAACAGATAGATGCTACTACATATAGAGCATTGCTTGCAGAAAAGTCTTTGAAGGTTCTACCTGCATTGATGGCAATAACAGAAGATGGCCTTAACGGAGCTGAGATTTTTGCTACATTCATTATGGGAGCTATTGCTGCAGATGGTAAGTTAAGCGAAGAAGAATATCTTTTAGTTTATCCTCTTCTTTCTTTGTTCTTTGGCGACAGCGTTAACTATGAAGATTGCAAGAAAGCAGTAAGAAGCTTAAGAAAAGAGAGCAACGAGCTAAAGAAGATTGTCGATGAGATGGTTGATGTAATTGGCCTTGTTTCCGATGATTTAAAGGATGACATAATCATCGTAATAATGCTTATAACAGCAATAGACGGAAAGATTTCTTTAAGAGAAAAGAATTGGATTAAGAAGCTTATTCAGTAAATAACTAGTTATGTAGAAGAGAGGTTGAGCATTATAGTTGTGTTCAGCCTCATTTTTTTGCAAAAAACAGGTAATCATACACATTGTTAAAGAATTATCTTAGCTCCAATCATTTATTTATTTTTTTCTTTTAATCTTTTACTTTTCTTTCATTTTATCCTGACATTTTCTCACTTTTTTTCGCTTAAGAAATATAGGAGAAAAATACATGGAAAAACCTCATGTGAAACACACAGCTAAAGACAGCTTCTTCTCATCTCTCGCTCTAGCGAATGACAACTTAAAGAAAATCTATCTCTCTCTTCATCCAGAAGATACTCTCGTTGAAGATAGCGACTTAGTTATTAAAAGAATTGAGAATGTCATCTTTACAGGTATTTACAATGATCTCTCATTTACCGTAAGAGGAAAGGCCATAGTATTCTTGGAAGTACAATCAACATGGTCTAATAACATTCTTCTTAGGTTTCTAAGGTATTATGCTGAACTCTTACCTAGTTTGATAGATAGATACTTACGACTGCAATATAAGAGTAAGAGTATGGAGGATTTAGTAGTACCAGAGTTTTATCTACTATATACAGGAAAAGATAAGAGGAAGGAGAAAGAGTTAGAGTTAAGTAAGGTCTTCTTTTCAGAGGTAGACAATATAAACTTAAAAGTAAAAGTCTTAACGAAAGATAATGCTGATGGTATATTAAAGGAGTATACAGAGTTCTGCATAATATTTGATGAATGCAAGAAGCGATGTGAGAGTGCAGAGGAAGCTATAGCTAAGACGATAGAGAAAGCGAAAGAAAGAGGGCTTCTGAGAGAGTTTATAAGAGACCGAGAGATAGAGGTGATGAGGATGATGAGTGATGATATTCTTTGGGAACTAGAAATCAAGCACTACATGGAAAACCAAAAAAGAGAAAGTCTTGAAGAGGGAGAAGAAAAAGGCTTTCAAAGAGGCAGACAAGATGGCATTGAAGAAGGAATGGCACTTGGTAAAAAAGGCGGTCTTGAAGAAGGAAAACTTGTTGCTCTTTTTTCTCTTGTTAAAAAAGGATATCTTCCTCTCGATAAAGCTGTTGAAGAATCTGGATTAACCGAAAAAGAATTTAAGGAAAAATTGAGCGAAATATAGCATTTTAACTTAACTTTTCAGGCTATGCTTTAGAGAAATAATATTCATAGATTGAGTCAGTTATGATTATTTCATGGGTTGTTGTGCGATTTTTTGCTACTTGAATTTTAAAAATTAAGGCTGTATATGTTGGAGATCTACTCTTTTATATTATATACAGCCTCTATTTTTTATAGCTCTTCGCTTATTTTCTTTGCGGCTTCTTCGACAAGAAGTATTGTTTCTTCTCCTGGCCTTATTGCTACTCCCTCGCAGTCAGCGTGGACCATGACAGGAGATGAGATAATATTCATTTGCATACTGTCAGCCCAAAGTTGGAGTCCCGTTATACAACTGGTTCCTTCTTCGCTACTTATGCTAGAAGAACTAAAGGCATAGAATACTTTACCTTCTAGTTCTCTTTGCTCCCATAGAGGTAGAGTTTGGTTTAAAAATGTAACCATCTCAGCCGAAGGAAGTGAAAATATTGCAGAACAAGCAAGAATGATGGCATCTCCTTTTCTTAGCTTTTCATTTGAAGCTAATGGAAGAGAGATGATTTCTTCATAGTATTCGTTAACTTGGTTGTCTTTAGCTGCTGCTAAATGCAAATCTGAGTCTTCGATTCTATAGATTCTTGCATCTATATCTCTCTCTACGAGTTTTTCTTTTAGGGCTTTTGCCATAAGAAATATGTTTCCATTTATAGAATGGATGATGATATTTGCTCTCATCGTGTCCTCCTTACAATAAGAATAAGGGAATTATTTTTAAAAACAAAGAAAATAAAAAAGATTAAGAATGGAGTTTTTCTGAAGAAAAGGTATAAAAAACCTTTAGAAGGTTTGACAGCATAAAATACAAACGAATAATATTAAATAAAATACTTCTAGGAGGAGTAAAAATGAAAAAACTTATTGCTATTGCTCTAGTTCTTTTATTATCTTTCAGCGTTTTTGCTCAGGGTGCTGCAGAAAGTGCAGCTAAATCAACTCTCAAGGTTGGTATGGTTACTGACAGTGGAACTATCGACGATAGATCCTTCAACCAGGGAACATATGAAGGCGTTAAAAAGGCTGCAGATGAACTCGGTTTAGAGTGCACATATCTCAAGCCAAGTGGAACAACAACCACAGATTATTTAACAGCAATCTCTGACCTTTATGATGCTGGTTATAGATTTATTGCTTGTCCTGGATATCTATTTGCTGATGCAGTTAGCCAGGCTCAGGCTATGTATACAGATTTAAACCTCGTAATCATCGACGATGCTCTTACTGCAGGTATCGGAGCTAACACTGTTGCTGTTGTTTTTAAGGAACAAGAATCAGGCTTCCTTGCTGGTCTTGCAACAGCTTTAAAGCTTAACGAGGGTAGTGTTGGATTTATTGGCGGACTTGAAATTCCAGCCGTTCAGAAGTTCAATTGGGGATTCCAGCAGGGCGTTAAGTATGCTAACGACAACTATGGAACAAAGATTGAGATGGATCCATCTAACTTTGTTTATTCTGGTTCTTTCTCAGACCTTGCTCTTGGACAGCAGCTTGCAACAGCTATGTTCAATAAGGGTGTAGATGCAATCTTTGCAGCAGCTGGTGGTGTTGGCGTTGGAGCTATCAACGAAGCTAAGAACAGAAGACTAAGTGGCGAAGATGTTTGGGTTGTTGGTGTTGATGTTGACCAGTATTCTGTAGGTGATATGGGTAATGGTTCATCTTGTATCCTTACATCTGCTATGAAGGATGTCTCTGGCGTTGCTTATGACATGGTAAAGGCTTGTGTTGATGGAACATACCCAGGCGGAAAGCTATTAACTCTTGGTATTGCAGAAAACAGAGCAGGTATTCCAGCTTCTAACCCTAACTTAAATGCTGATATCGAGAAGATTGTTAGTGAAGTTTCTGCTTTAGTTTCTCAGGGTAAGGTTGTTGTTGCTGCTTCTAGCGATGGCCTAATTAAGTAATTATTCACACGATTATATAGCCGCTCAAATCATCGGGCGGCTTTTTTAAAATTAAATGGAGTAGTAATGGCTCACGTAATTGAGATGCTGGGAATAAGAAAAGAGTTCCCAGGTATAGTTGCCAATGATGATATCTCTCTTCAAGTTGAAGAGGGTGAAATTCATGCAATACTTGGAGAAAATGGTGCTGGAAAGTCTACTCTCATGAGTATTCTTTTTGGTCTATATCCACCAGATAAAGGCGTCATAAAGATAAGAGGTAAAGAGGTATCCATAAAAAGTCCAAATGATGCATTTGCACTTGGAATTGGAATGGTGCATCAACACTTCCAACTTGTTCATAACTTTACTGTTGCTGAAAACATTATTTTAGGTAAAGAGGGTGGCTTTATTTATGATATAAAGAAAGCATCTAAAAAGATAAAAGAGATATCACATAAATATGGTCTAGAAATAGAGCCAGATATGGTTATTGACAATATTACCGTTGGAATGCAGCAGCGTGTTGAAATATTAAAGATGCTTTATCGTGATGCAGATATTTTAATATTTGATGAGCCAACAGCAGTCCTTACTCCGCAAGAAATAGATGATTTAATTGTTATCATGAAAAATTTGAGTAAAGAGGGTAAGTCAATTATCTTAATTACTCACAAACTTGAAGAGATAAAAAAGGTTGCTAAAAGGTGTACTGTCATCAGACGAGGTAAACTTATTGGTGTTGTTGATGTTGATAAAACAACTCCAGATGAAATGGCAACAATGATGGTAGGCCATCCAGTTTCCTTTAGAGTTAACAAAGAAAAAGCACATCCTGGCGAAACAGTTTTGGCTCTTAACAATCTGAATGTTAGAAACAACAAGGGTGTTCTTGGCGTTAAAGACTTTTCTCTTTCTCTTCGCGCTGGAGAAATTGTAGGAATAGCTGGTGTTGATGGAAACGGACAGAGTGAACTTGTTGAAGCAATTGCAGGACTAAGAAAAGTTGAGAGTGGGACTATTGTTTTCAAGGGTGAAGATATTACACACTCTTCAATCCGTGAAAGAAATGATATGGGAATAGGCCACATACCAGAAGATAGGCAAAAAAGAGGCTTGGTATTATCTTTTCCAATCTACAACAACATGGTAGTAAAGCTCTTTGATAAAAAGCCTTTTAGCCATAACGGGTTACTAAATGATGAAGAAATTAGGAACTACGCAACAGATATCGTAAAAGAGTTTGATGTTCGTAGCGGTGAAGGTATAGATAGCTTGGCTGGAAAGCTAAGTGGAGGAAACCAACAGAAGGCAATAATTGGAAGAGAGATTACTGCTAATCCTGAACTGTTGATGGCTGTTCAGCCTACTCGTGGCTTGGATGTCGGTGCAATTGAATTCATTCATAAGGCACTTGTTAACCAACGCGATAAAGGCAAGACTATTTTGCTAGTTTCCTTTGAGCTTGATGAAATATTCAACCTCTCTGACCGAATTGCTGTAATGGCTTCTGGTAAGCTTATTGATGTAGTTAAGACAGAAGATACCTCTATAGAAGAGGTCGGTCTAATGATGGCTGGAATAAAAGGAGATAAAAATGAATAAAAAGGTTTTGGCTCCAAAAACACTAAAAGAGAAAAAAGCATCTCCTTTTCTTGTTTCTATCTCTGCTGTTCTTCTTGGCATTTGCGCAGGAGGAATTCTAATCCTTTGTATTGGAAAAAATCCTTTCCTTGGATTTGAGCGTTTGGCTTTTGGTGCTTTTTCTAATAAAAGAAGAATTGGAAATACACTAGGAATGGCAACCCAACTTATCTTAATGGGCTTATCATTCTCGTTCGCATACAAGACTGGCTTATTTAATATTGGGGGTTCAGGGCAAATGCTTATAGGTGGTATTACCTGTACAATTTTAGGTCATCATCTTCCTCAATCTATGCCAAGGCCAATCTACTTAATAATTGTAATACTTGCCTCCCTTTTAGCTGGTGGACTATGGGGATTCATAGTTGGATTACTGAAAGCTAAATTTAACGTCCATGAAGTTGTTTCTTCTATAATGTTAAACTGGATAGCTTTCTGGCTCGTTTATGATTTTATTCCACGCTTTGTTATTGACCCAACTATTGCTGTCAAATCTAAGCCTCTAGATTTTTCTAGAACACTCGGAACAAATACTTTACGTAAGATTAGTGGAATGTCCACGCTTAATATTGGCTTTTTCTTAGCAATAATTTGTTGTTTGGCAATTTGGTTTATACTCAATAAAACAACGCTTGGTTTTAATCTAAAGACAGTAGGTGCTAATCGATTTTGTGCTGAATACGCTGGTATTAAGACAGATAGGTCTATAATGATTTCTCTTTCAATAGCTGGTGCTTTAGCAGGTCTTGCCGGACTAACATATTACTGTGGATATTCTTCAATTATGGAAATGGGAAAAATGCCTAATGAAGGCTTTGATGGCATAGCTGTAGGGCTATTAGGCAATTGCAGTCCTTTTGGCGTTTTCTTAGCAGCTCTTTTCTTTGGAGCATTAAAGATGGGTAGGGGAAGCCTAGCAGCGATAGGAATTCCAACAGAGCTTGCCGATACTATTATTGCTGTAATTATATATTTTGCAGCAACAAGTACTATTATTGCTTCTTTCTGGAATAAAAGATTCAAAAAGAGCTATGAAAAGAAACTAGAAAAAGAGGAGAAGAAATAATGGGTAGTTTTTGGAATATAATTCAAATAATAATACCAGGAGCAATAGCATATACTATTCCTCTTTTAATGGGAGCTCTAGGCGGTTTATATTCAGAACGAAGTGGTGTAACCAACCTCTGTATTGAAGGCTTGATGCTCTTTGGTTGTTTCTCTGCCGCAGCAATAATTGTGAAGTTGCAAGCTATTGGCGTTAACTACACAGTTGCCATTATTATTGGGCTACTAGGGGCAATGTTTTTCTCTGCTTTACTATCTTTTTTCCATGCATTAGCTTCAATAAAGTTTAAAGCAGATCAGACAATAAGTGGTACAGCCATTAACATGGTTTCAACAGCACTTTCTCTCTTCTTGGCTCAAACAATTACTGGAAGTGGAAACATTACAGTTGTAAGAAGTATTATTCGCTACAATATCCCAATTCTGTCAAAGATTCCTCTAATAGGACCATTGTTCTTCTCTCAAACATATTGGACAACTTGGCTTTGTTTATTGATTTGGCTTCTTTCTTGGATGCTACTCTATAAAACAAGCTTTGGTTTGAGATTACGTGCTAGTGGTGAACATCCATCTGCAGTAGCATCAGCGGGCGTTAGCGTCCATAAGATGAGATATATTGGTGTATTAACATCTGGTATTCTTTCTGGTCTTGGTGGCGCAGTAATTCTTGTTACATATGCTGGTGAATATAACTCATCTTCTGGAATAAATGGACTAGGTTTCTTAGCTATTGCAGCATTGATTTTCGGACAGTGGAAGCCACTTGGAATACTTGGTTCAACTGCATTCTTTGGACTTTGTATGACACTCGCAAATATGGGAAGAGTAATTCCAGGACTAGATACAATACCAACAGGAATTTTAGGTGCCTTTCCTTATATAGCGACGCTTGTTGCACTAATCTTCTCAAGTAAGAAGAGTTCCGCTCCTGCTGCATCTGGTATTCCGTTTTAAAAATAATTCTTAGACAGGTATTTGAAAAATGCCTGTCTATTAGAATATTAAGTGATGGAAAAGAGACCTAAATATTTTGAATATGGTGAGACGGAAACATCATATTTAAAGAAAAAAGATAAGAAGCTTTCCCAAGTAATAGATCAAGTTGGCCATATCTATCGCGAAGTTGATACAGATATCTTTTTATCTGTCATTCACCATATAATTGGCCAACAAATTTCAACTAAGGCTCAATTAACTATTTGGAAAAGAATGCAGGATAAACTTTGCAAAGTGAATGCAGAAACAATACTCAAATCTAGCGACAATGATCTTCAGTCAATTGGCCTTACTTCCAGGAAAGTAGGGTACATTAAGGACTTTGCTCAAAAGGTCCATTTAGGTGTGTTCGATTTGAACACAATTGAAAAAATGGATGATAATGATGCAATTAAAGAGTTAACAAAGCTAAAGGGCATTGGCGTTTGGACTGCAGAAATGATTTTGCTATTTTGCCTAGAACGCCCAGATATTTTCAGCTATGATGATTTGGCTATTAGACGTGGACTATGCATGCTCTATCACCATAAAAGTATAGATGCTAAGTTATTTGAAAGATATCGTAAGCGCTTTCATCCTTATTGCAGTGTTGCTTGCCTCTATTTATGGCAAGTTGCAAATGGCTTAGTTTCGATTGAAAGATAAAAGGAGCAGTGAAAATGATATACCAAGCACATTATAATTCTCCCCTTGGAGGAATCCTACTTTCCTCTGATGAAGAGGGATTAACAGGATTATGGTTTGATGGAGAAAAGTATTATCCAACTGAAGAAAAGATGGAAAAAATGAGAGAAGAAGAAAATCCAATTCTATCTGAAACAAAGAGATGGTTGGACATATATTTTTCAGGCGTTAATCCTTCTTTTCTTCCGCCACTTCATCCAATTGGTTCTACCTTTCGTAAATATGTATGGGATATATTATTGGAAATTCCATATGGAGAAACAGTAACCTATGGATCAATAGCTAAAAAGTTAGAGAAAGAGCTTGGCTATAAAAAGATGTCTAGTCAAGCAGTTGGTGGCGCTGTTGGTCACAACGAGATTTCCATCATAATTCCATGTCATCGTGTAGTTGGTGCAAATGGTAACCTAATTGGTTATGCTGGCGGAATTGATAAAAAGAAAAGGCTACTAGATTTGGAGCATGTTGATTTATCTAAAGTAACAAGTTTATTTACAAAACATTAAATCATGAACATGATGTATCTTAAAATAGAGACTGAAGTTAAAAATGCTACTACTAAACCGTTTTTACAGTAAAAAAAGATTGCAAATTCTATACACGGAGTTTAGATTCTACTTACATCGAAGAAATGAGATTTATTTGTGTGGGGGAATGATAAATAGCACAGGAATTGTTTTGGGGGAAATAAGAGAAGATAATTCCTCTATTTATCATTTGGAGAAATGCTTTGGGTTTTGCATTTCTCCTTTTTTTTTGTCTTGATTGGCAGTTTTTTTTATTGCGTGTTTTTATAATGTATGTGAAAATATTTCTGTTGCAGGTAAAACTGTAGCTCCCAGTAAAGGGACAAGGAGGTTGCCGCTGAAGAATTATTTCCAGCGGTTTTTTAATGTATCCTTTTGCTAGGTATTACTGTTATACTGTAAGGGGTAAGTAGTAAACAGGATGGAAAAAATGAAAAAGTTTTTATTATTGTTCGTTGTCTTAGGCTTGGTCCTAGTGTCTTGTGGAACAACGAGGTTTTCCTTTGATAGAACCGAGAGAAATATTGTTGAACTTGGTGGTAAATACAATAAAGAAACAGAAGAAGAAATAAAGAAGCTTTACGAAAAGGATGGCTTAGATGAGGTCATCAAAGAGGTATATGAGGGAACATATACTGTAATTGATGTACAGGGCTATCTTGGAGATGATATTTGGAAAGAATATCAGAAGAGAGATGAAGAGCTCCTCAAAGAGATTGAAACACTTCGTAAGACAGAAGGCTTAGACGCTGTAGTGTCTGCAGTGCTTGATGAAACATATCCAGAGAACATGGTTGTTGCAGCTTTTGGAGGAGAAGAAAAGAGACTTGCTGCTGACTTCAGAGATAACCTAGAGGAAAAAACCAATCTTCGTGATGATTTAAGACAAATTCTTGAAGAAGAGGGCTATGAAGGCATTAAGAATGCTCTTGTTGATGGTATTTATGATGAAGAAACTATTGAGGAATACCTTGGAACAAGCACTCTCGATGCTGCAAAAGAAATATACGCAAAAGAGACAGGAACAGATGGCTTTACTCCATTAAAGAAAGGTGAAAGTACAAAAAATAGCAATAATAATGATGAAATGGAGTTTGTCTCATCTTCAAAAGCATCAGCTAATAACCAAAAGAGCAGTGAAGAGCAACTGATTATAACGATTGTTTCTATCGTTGTTGTTTTTATTGTTATCTATGTCTTAGCTGCAGTTGCTCGTAGCTTAAACAAGGGACCAATAAAGATTGTTATCGCTATACCTGTAACGTTTATCGTAACTGCCCTTGCTGTAGGAATTTCAACATTGTTGACAGGTTGGACTATATATTACCTAGCTTACTTGCTTGTCCTTCCTGCTTATTTCATCCTCACAGCAGAAATGAGGGACTAGACTCTATAGCTTTTAGTTTTTCTAAGATTTCAGAGGAGTAGAAGAACTTATCGAGTGCGATTATTCCAGCACCCTCTAAGACGCCTTTATCTCCTCTCTCTGCTCTATAGATTGTGACACTTTCTCTCGTTGGAGGGAGTGTCATTTTTAATTTGTCACTTAGCGAAGCGTATAGATCGCTTGGCATAGCAGAAAGCTCGCCTGTAATAACTATGCTCTCTGCACCTAGTGCCTGAACGGCCTCTGCTAGCGCAAATGATAGTGCTTTCGTTGCATCATCAATTGCTAAAAGGCCTTTTTCCTCTGTAGTTAGTTTTCTGTATTGATTTATACCTGTGCTACTCTTTAAAGCAAGGCCAGAAGCAACTACGTTTAAGCAACCATTACCCCCACAAGAACAAGTGATACCATTTGTTACTTTCATATGGCCAAATGTAGGAATGGAAAAAAGGATCTCGTTTTTGTATGCCGCTTCAATACTATCTGACCAAGAAACGTATAAGCATTTTTCTCTCTTTGTGTATTCTTCTTCAGCTTTGGCCTGGCTTATGACATGAGAAGAGTATGTGACTGGCCAAGGAAAGGCCGAGGAAGGCACTTCATCTTTGTTTTCAGAGACAATTGTGACTCCATAGACAATAGGATTATCTGCTGTCATTTTATTAATAAATGAAGCAATTTGGTTAATCATGTTTTCATCTTTTGGAAATCTTTCAAACCGAAGCACCTGCCCGATAAGATTTGATGCTGCAGCTGTGACAGTTGATTGAGAGAAGACGAAAGAAAAGACTCTGCCACCATTTTTCTTTATAGATAGTTTTGTTGAAGGGCGGCCAGATGTTGACATATCTTTCTCGCCACTCTCAATTAGCCCATCCTTTATTAATGAATCTGTTATCTCAGATATAGAGACTTTATTAATAATCAATTCTCTCGATAATTCGGCTCTAGATAGAGAGCCCCTTCTCAAAGCATTAAGGACTTTGAGCTTATTTATTTTTCTTGCATTGTCAGGTCTTGAGAAATCCATATCACTATTATAACAAAAGAATGTTGCCTTCCGTCATCTTTATTATTATTTTTTGTTGTGAATTATGGAGGAAAAGAATGGCAAGTAAGAAATTTAAGACAGAAGTTGCGGACCTTCTGCATCTATTAATCCATTCACTTTATTCAAATAAAGAAATATTTGTCCGTGAATTAATATCTAATGCTTCAGATGCTATAGATAAACTAAAGTATCTTTCTCTTACAGATGGAGCTCTAAAGGGTTACTCATTTGAGCCAAAAATTCAGATTTCATTTACAGAAGATGGAGAGAGAACTCTTTCCATTAGTGATAATGGTATTGGAATGAATGAGCAAGATTTGAACGATAACCTTGGAACTATTGCATCATCAGGAACAAAGAAGTTCTTAGCTAATTTATCTGATGAAGCAAAGAAGGATTCAAATCTAATTGGTCAGTTTGGAGTTGGCTTCTACTCAGCATTTATGGTTGCTAAAAAGGTTGAAGTTCTCTCTAGAAAAGCTGGCGAAGACAAAGCTTATCTTTGGTCAAGCAATGGTGAAACTAGTTACACAATAGAGGAAGCTAAGAGAGATGAGCAGGGTACAACAGTTACTTTGTATCTAAATGATGATGATTCTACTTATGCAACACGTTGGACTCTTGAGAATCTAATTAAGAAGTATTCAGATCATGTAGCTTATCCTATTTATCTTGAATATGATCAAGTTCATTATTCAGATGAAAAAGATGAGAAGGGTGAGAGCAAAAAGACTGTAGAACATAAGAATGAACAGATTAACTCTTGTTCTGCTTTATGGAGAAGAAATAAGAGTGATCTCAAAGAAGAGGACTATAACGAATTCTATAAGAACAATTATAGCGATAGTGAAAATCCTTTATTCTACATTCATACAAAGGCTGAAGGTGCTACAGAGTATACAACACTCTTCTTCATCCCAGCTAAAGCTCCTTTTGATATGAACTACGCAGACTACAAGCCAGGCGTAAAGCTGTATGTAAAGCGTGTCTATATTACAGATGATGATAAGACATTGCTACCAACATACCTACGTTTTGTTCGTGGTGTTATCGATAGTGAGGATTTACCTCTTAACGTTTCAAGAGAGATTCTCCAAGAGAATAAGATCATGGCTACAATTCGTAACGGTTCAGTTAAGAAGCTATTATCTGAATTTAAGAGAATTAGTGAGAATAATCCTGAGCTCTTTGAAAAGTTCATTAATCAGTACAATAGACCTCTTAAGGAAGGCTTGTATTCTGACTATGCAAATAGAGATACTCTATTGGAAATTGTTCGTTATCATTCTTCAGAAAAAGAAGGGTGGGTATCTCTAAAAGAGTATAAAGAAAGAATGAAAGAGGGGCAGAAGGCTATTTATTATATAGCTGGTGCTGATGAGAAGATTCTACGCTCTTCTCCTCTTGTTCAGGCATTTAAGAATAAGGGCTATGAGGTATTACTACTCGATGAAGATATCGACGAACTAGTAATTAACATGGTTCCTGAGTATGATTCTGTACCTCTCAAGGCTATTAACCGTACTGATGCTCTAGATGAGATTTCTACTGAAGATGAGAAGAAAGAGAATGAGAAGAAGAACCCATTAAGAGATAAGATTGCTTCTGCTCTAGGAGACAAAGTAAAGAAGGTTGTTATTTCTTCTCGCTTAGGTGATGCACCTTCATCTGTCATCCTTGATGAGAATGATCCAACTCTTGGCATGCAGAGGCTAATGAAGCAGATGGGCGGACTTGAGGAAGATATAAAACCTATTCTTGAAGTAAATCCTGAGGCTAATCTTGTTAAGAGAATTGAAGAGAGTGAGAGTGAGGAACTGACAAAGAATCTTTCTGTTGTTCTTTTAGGACAGGCTCTTCTTTCTGAAGGTATTATGCCTAAGGATCCTGCCGAATTTGCTAAAGCATTAACTGCTGTAGTTTAATTAATGAAGAACGGTGTGGCAAAAGTCACACCGTTTTAAATTCTTTTTTACTGAAAATAAACCTAAAGCATATATCATTTTTTATCTAAACCAACTAGATATATTTCAAATGAATCCTCTCGACAAGCTTTTGGCTTAAAAGCCTTCGCTTTAACAAACATCTCTCTCATTGACTTGAGTATTTCAACTTGACCACCACCTTGGAATATTTTTATTACAAGGTTTCCATGTTCTTTTAGTTGTTCTTTTGCAAGCATTACGACTTGTTCGCTAAGCCACTCGGAGCGAGTAGTATCAACAGTTCTGTTACCAGTAGTCATTGGTGCTGCGTCTGAAATAATAGCGTCATATGGACCATTCTCAATTAGCTTTGCTCTAATTTCTTTACAAAATGCATCACCGACAAAGGCTGTAACTGTGGGTGGTATTGGGTTTAAGTTTAGTGGATTGAGGTCTACTGCAACTATCTTTCCTTTTCCTTTAATGAGTTCACGGTGTGTGTATAGCGTCCAAGAACCAGGTGCTGCTCCAACATCTAGAATAGTGTCACCAGGTTTTATTAAGTGGTGAGAAGCATTTATTTCCTCTAGTTTATAAACTGAGCGTGCGGGGTAACCCTCTTTATGGGCTCGTTGTGTATAAGAATCAGCTTTATCTCTTCTGCTATTTGCCATTTTTCTTCCTCAAGATAAATTAAAGCTTGTTTTTCCTCTTTTTAAAAGACTCTATTTTTCTATTGGCCTGTTCTCATTCTTCTTTTTTGCTATACTGACAGTGTGAAGAATTCAATTATTAACCGACAATTTAAGTATAGTGACAATAACGCAACATTAATTCTTATTTTTATTTCATCAGCATTTTTTCTTCTTTCTCAGATGTTTCCTTCTCTTATCTATTATGCTTCGATGATTCCTGTCTATATCCATTTCCGACATTGGTATTGGCAATTTGCAACATATATGTTTGCACATGCCTCATTTTTGCATTTATTGTCTAACATGATTGCTCTATACATATTTGGAAGAGTAGTGGAGAAGAATGTTGGAACAAAAGAATTTCTACTCTTCTATTTTCTAACAGGAGTTCTTTCTGGCGTTGCTTCTTATTTTACGTACTTTTATACAGGACGCCCTTATGCTGTGATTTTGGGAGCATCTGGAGCTATATATGCCTTAATGCTCTTATTTGCACTTTTATTTCCTACTGCAATAGCTTATGTATTTGGCCTTATACCTATTAGGGCTCCTTTATTGGTTTTAATTTACTTCTTTATAGATTTCTTTGGACAGTTTGCCTCTGATGGTATGGCACATTTTGTTCATTTATATGGACTATTATTTGCCCTATTGTACGTGACAATAAGAATGAGAATTAATCCATTAAAAAGATGGGGTATCATATGAATGTAAATGAAATCTTAAAGAGGATAAGAAAAGCTAAACCCGATAGGGATGTATTATTGTTTGAAAGAGGAAAGCTTAATGTAAAAGTAACTTCTTCTTCTCTTTTTTCTGATATAAACTCAGATCTTCCAAGCAGTGACATTATTGAGTATTTATATGATATTGCTTCTTCAACAACAGATGACCTGAGAATAATTTTTCCCAAAGAATGCGATATAGAGAGAGTGAAGACTGTATATTTAAATTATCTTTCACTCGCTATAAAGAGAGATTTAAAAGAACTCAAATCAATTAGATTTAAAATATTTGGATTCTTATTTTTTGGAATTGTTGTTTTAATACTCTCATACTTTCTAGAGGGAATTTCTGCTCGTTTTGTTTATGACAGCGTGAATATTATCGGGGGCTTCTCAATTTGGGAAGCTGCCGATGTATTCTTCTTTGATCGATCTGAAAAGAGTCGCAATATGTTTGTTCGTCTTAAGCTTGTCAGAAGTGAATGGAGAAGTTAAAGGCCATATTCATAACGAATATCTGCATATTGCTTTTTAATTACGTTATAGATGATATCTAGCTTCTGATTATGATGAATGAATGCACTCTTCATTGCATTAATAGTAATCTTCTCTAGATCCTTTAAGTTCATATTATATTTTTCAACAGCGATGCTCATCTCTTTTGTTAGATTTGTATCGCTCATAAGACGGTTATCAGAACAAAGGAAGACTCTGAAGTGATTTCTAAAGAAGATAGGGAAAGGATGGTCCTCATAACTTTGAACCGCACCAGTTCCAACATTAGATGTTAGACACATTTCTAATGGAATACGCTTGTCTTCTATATAGTTAGCAAGAGAACCCATCTTTAATATTTGTCCCTTTTCTATCGTCATGTCTTCCATTAGTCTCGTTCCGTGTCCGATTCTATCAGCATGGCAAATCTGGATAGCTTGCCATATTGATTCAAGGCCAAAAGCCTCGCCTGCGTGTATTGTTATATTAAAGTTCTTGTTTCTAATATAGTTAAAGGCCTCAATGTGTTTTTTGGCTGGGTGACCACACTCGTCTCCAGCAAGATCAAAGCCAACAACACCTCTATCTGAAAAGGCAACAGCAAGCTCTGCAATTTCTAAGGAGAGGGCAGGGGGTTCATTACGCATTGCACACAAAATTAAGCCAAATTCCATCCCAGTCTCTTTTTTTCCTGCTTCTAAACCCTTTAGAACAGCTGTTACTACCTCTTCTAGATTCAAGCCTTTCTTTGTGTGCAACTCTGGCGCAAAACGAATTTCTGCATAGACAACATTTTCTTTACTCAAATCGATAACAGATTCTTTAGCTACTCTAAAGAGAGCTTCTTTATCCTGCATTACAGCTGTTGTTATCTGGAATGTTTCTAGATATAAAGAAAGAGATTTTTTCTTACATCCTCTTATAAACCATTCTCTGAGTTCTTCGCTATCATAAGAAGGAAGCTCAATATTTCTTTCTTTAGCTAACTCGATAATAGTAGAAGGACGAAGACCACCATCAAGGTGTTCATGTAATTCAACTTTTGGTACTTTTCTTATAATATCTAAATCTAACATAAATCTATTATAACGAGTTATTTTGATTTCTCAAGAAAGAAGTAATCGTCCAAATAGAGTCATTCTTTTTAACATTTGTCTTGTATTTTCTTTGTTTGTTTGTATTTAATTATAAAAAAATTGAATTATTGATTTTAAATTCTCTTTACAAAAAAACTAATGTTATTCATTATTTAGCTATGGAGACAATTTAATTATGGCAAAAGTAAGTGAATCATTAAACAAGAAGCTTCTCCAAGCCGCAGTCTCTGCTACAAGGGCAAGAGATATTAGAGAATTGGTTGAAAAAGGTGCTGACATTAATGCACATAATGAATGGGGCCTAACTCCTGTCATGCTTGCAAGCCAGTACAATCATTCTGTTGCCGTTTTAAAAGAAATCATCAATGACGGTGGCGACATTCATGAATGTGAACCTAAGTACAAATCAAATTCTCTTCACCTTGCTGCTAATAGCTCAAAGAACCCAAAGGTTATAGACGCACTTTTAGAGGCTGGTGCTAATTTAGAAGCAAAGAACTATCTTGGAGAAACAGCATTAATTCTTGCTGTTAATACTAACAGCGAAACAAAGATTACAACTGAGCTTATTAAGCTTGGTGCAGACATTAATGCAAAAGATTATCAAGGTCATACTGTACTTGAGTATGCAAAGGCTGTTAAGAAGACATACATTGTAAATCTTCTTAAGAGTATGGGTGCAGTTTGATTTCTTCTTTTTTCTTGGGAGGGTGCTACGTTCGTGGCACCTTTTTTCATTCTTCAGGCCAAACAAAGTGAGATGAGAGATGTGCTTCTCCATTATCAACGAGAATATCTTCTCCGCTCATCGATTTATTAACAACACTTAGAAAGTAAATCCAAGAGGCAATCTCTTCTTCTGTTGCCCATTTCTTTAATGGCGTGAGCTCCATTATTTCTTCCCAAAGTTTTTTATCATCCATTACAGGACGATTTGATTCTGTTAAGACTCCGCCAGGGGAGATTGAATTGCAAATAGCACTATATTTAACAAGCCTTAAGGCTGTATTTTTTGTGTATGCAATTACTCCTCCCTTGGAGGCGCAATAGAGAGGAAACTCTGCTCCTGTATGACTAGAAGCTGACGCAACGTTTACAACAGCTTTAATGCCTTCTCGAAATGCATATTTTTCTGTTGTATTTACAGTTCCTACAAGGTTTACTTGAATTTCTTTCCCTGTGTTTTGTACGCCAGCTGAGTTGATTAAGATATCTACACCGTCAACATCTGGCAGAGAAGAGGGGATAGAGACATCAGCTATATAGTGGGTGTAGTTTTTGTCTTCGATAGTGCTGTTTTTAATATCGAGTCCGACAACACTATGTCCTTCTTTTAAGAATAGAATGGCAGTTTCTCTGCCAATACCACTACTAGTTCCACTAATTAATACTTTCATGTGCCTCTCCATCTTTTATCTTTTGTATGTGCCTTGTAAGAGGAATTGTAATGAAAGGCACAAAGAATGACTCAATAACTAATTCTATTATTGTTCCAGATATTACAGAAGATAAAATATCTTTCGCATTCATCTCATAAAGCGATAATCCAATTGGAGCAAAAGCTAATGTCATGAAAAGAGCATTATCTATAAGCTGTCCAACTAGTGTTGAGAAAGAAGCTCTGAAAAAGAACTTCGCTTTGTTGTCTTTTGTTTTAATCCTATCTTTAAATTTTGCAATTATATGGACATTAATTACGTTGCCACACCAAAAGGCTATAGCTGATGCAATTATCGTTCTAGGCCCATTGGAGAAGATAAGGGAGAAGGCATTTGCCTCTTCTTTGTACTCTGGTAGTGTTGGAATAAAGACTATTAATCTACCAATAATCATGGCAATGAAGGCAACAATTGTGGCAAAGCTAATTATCTTTACGCTTTCTTTCTCTCCCCATACCTCAATTATGACATTTGAGACTAAGAATATGCCCCAGCTAATAATTAGGCCTCCATCACAGATAATGATAGGTGAGCCAAAAGAAAGTGCTTTCATGCAGAATATGTTCATAGTAACAGCAATTGTTGTGTAAACAACTGCTAGATATGTGAGATAGTCGTTTGAGTTTAGTTTAGATTTCATTTTATTCCTTTAAAAAAGGAGGGTATCAACCCTCCTCATTTAGTCAAAAGGGGATTAGTTCTTCTTCCACTCTTTTTCGACGATATTGCTATTAATCTTGTCTGTTTCTTTTTTGATCTCTTTTTTAATCTCGTCAGCAAGGTCGGCAATATCATAAGTGGTTTCTTCTCCACTATGGCGATATTTAACTTCTACCTTTCCTTCTTTGTAAGATCTATTACCAAGAGTAATTCTAATAGGAATACCAATTAAGTCTGCATCAGCAAACTTAACTCCTGCTGTTTCTTTTCTGTCATCATAGAGTACTTCGATGCCAGCTTTAACAAGCTCATCATAGATCTTTTCTGCGCAAGCTGTATCTTTAACAAGAGAAACAAAATGTACCTGGTAAGGAGCAACAGTAATAGGAAGAGATAGTCCTCTTTCGTCATTGTATTCTTCACATAGACAAGCAAGAAGTCTGCCAACTCCAATTCCATAGCAACCCATTATTACAGGCTTCTGTACACCGTTCTCATCTTGGAATGTGCAATTTAAAGCTGAAGAGTATCGTGTGCCAAGCTGGAAGATGTTTCCAATTTCAATACCCTTACTTGAAGTAAGAGGCTTTCCGCAATGTGGACACATAAAGCCAGCACGAGCCGAAGCGATATCGGCAACAATGCCGCCATTGTAGTCTCTATTGTAGTTTGTGTTGATGTAGTGATAGCCCTTCTCATTTGCTCCTGCAACAAGATTATTAGAGTAGGCAACAGTTTCGTCAACGCAAAGAACAAAACCTTCTTTTGCTCCAATAGGAGAGGCAAAGCCTGGAACCATGTTGTATGCTGTAATCTCTTCTTCATGCGCAGGTCTGAGACCATTGGCTTTAATTGCATTTGATAGCTTATTCTCTTCAACCTCTAAATCGCCTCTGATTACAGCTGTAACAAGCTTATCCTCTTCTTCTCCTGTCTTATCATTAATAAAAGAGCCAACATAGAAGACTACTTTTGCTGTCTTCTTTGGGTCTATTTTTAATAGTGCACACAAGTCTTCAATTGTTTTTGCCTCTGGAGTAGCAATTTTTTCTAAGTCCTTCATATCTTCTTTGAAGTACTCTTTCTTAAACTTAGCAACTTGTCTGTTTTCAGTGTAGCCACACTCTGGACACATTATAATTGTGTCTTCTCCAATAGGAGATAGATACATATACTCATGGCTAATCTTTCCACCCATCATTCCAGTATCTGCACCAACGGCAATACAAGGAAGGCCACAGCGAGAGTAAATCCTGAAATAAGCACGGTATTGATCAGCATATGCTTCGTCTAGAGATTCTTGTGTTGCATGGAAGGAGTAAGCATCCTTCATTGTGAATTCTCTTACTCTGATAAGACCAGCTCTTGGACGTGGATCATCTCGCCACTTTGTCTGAATTTGGTAAACCATAACAGGAAGACGCTTATATGAGTCTATTTCACCTTTTGCACAATCTGTTACAGTCTCTTCATTCGTCATTGCAAGGACCATATCACGACCATTTCTATCCTGGAATTTAGTCATTTCCTTGTCGATAGTATAGAATCTTCCAGTTTCTTTCCAAATGTCTGCAGGGTTAACAACACTCATGAGGATCTCTTGTCCTCCAATTGCGTCCATCTCTTCTCTTATAATTGATTCAATCTTTTTTACAGATCTCATTCCTAAGGGAAGAAGGGTGAAGATACCGGCACCTAGCTGGCGTATAAAACCTGCTCTAAGAAGATTTTCATATCCTTTAGTATCTGCACCATTAGGAGCTTCTCTAAGGGTCTTTGCAAACATTTTTGACATTCTCATAGTACAAACTCTCCGTCTAAAGGCATTATAGAAGATGTCGCATTATGAAACAAGGCGCACTATTCTTTTTCTTTTCTCTTTTCTTTCCAGTTGTGCTAATATTTTGACTATGACAATGGAAGAAGCTAAAAGGGACGTTGCCCTCTTTATGGCACGTTCATACCAAAGGGGGTTAACTACAACAACCGGAGGTAATATTAGTGCTAGATTTGGTGGCTTAATGTTAATAACGCCATCAGGAAAAGATAAATCTAGCCTAAAAGAGGAAGATATTGCAGTTGTAGATATACAAAGTGGTGAAAATCTAACACCAGAAAAGAAACTGTCGATTGAAACAGACATGCATAGACTAATATATTTAAAGAGAGATGATGTGTATTCTGTTGTACATTCTCATCCAACCTATAGCTGTCTTTTTTCTTGCTCAGAAGAGGAAGTTAATACCTCTTTAATTGCAGAGAGTTGGTATTTATTAGATAAGGTTGTTAGAATAGAGTACCGCAGAATGGGTACAATAGATTTAGCTGAAATAGTTAGTGCTAAAGTTGCAAAGGGTAGTAATGCAGTGCTTCTTGCTCAGCATGGAGCTCTCTGTGTTGGAAAAAGTGTTACTAACGCTTTTGACAGACTAGAGTGTTTAGAGCAAGCATGCAAGCTAACACTATTGTCTCATATTGTAAAAACAGAAAATTTGACTGAAGAACAAAAAAATGAAATAGCGCTGATGCGCTAAGGAGTAGATATGGAAAAGAAGATGCTTGATGATTTGAACGAAAAGGCTTTCTTAATAAGGTGCGCAACTATTAGAGAAATTGCTTCATTTGGTTCTGGTCATATTGGTGGGGCGATGAGCATATGTGACTTGCTTGCTCTTCTGTATTTTAAAGAGATGAATATCGACCCAAAGAATCCTAAAATGGATGATAGAGATAGACTTGTAGTATCAAAAGGTCATGCAGGTCCTGCTGTCTATGCAACTCTTTCTCTCAGAGGATTTTTCCCAGAAGAGATGTTAAAGACACTAAACAGAGGTGGAACAAACCTTCCTTCTCATTGTGATATGCTCAAAACACCTGGAATAGATTTTACAGCTGGTTCACTCGGACAGGGATTCTCTGCTGCAATGGGAATAGCACTAGGCAACAGAGTAAAGAGCGTAGATAGTTGGACATATACAATTATCGGAGATGGAGAAAGCCAAGAAGGCCAGATTTGGGAAGCAGCAGAGTTTGCTGGTGCCCAGAAGTTAGATAAGATTATTGCATTTGAAGATCTTAACGGTCAGCAACTAGATGGTTATACAAAAGATATTATTCCTGAGGATGTAGATAACGTAAAGAAACGCTTTGAGAGTTTCTTATGGGATACTCAGGTTGTCTCCGGCCACGATATTGATGCTTTAGACAAGGCTATCGAAAAGGCAAAAGCAACACCTGGTAAGCCTCATATGATTATAATGGTTACAGAGAAGGCTCATGGTTATATATTTGGAGAGGGCATTAAGGCTAACCACTCTATGCCTATAACAGCTGAACAAGCAGAAGAGGCAATTAAGGTTCTTGAAGAAAGGAGAAAGAAATAATGAAAAGAGATGCTCATGAATTTAATCACTATAAGGAAGCTGTAATTGGTGCTGCCATAGATATTGCTGCACAGGACGAGCGAGTAGTATTTGTAGATTCAGATCTCTCTTCTTGCATTGGCTCAACTTCTTTTGAAAAGAAATACCCAGATAGGTTTTTCAATGCTGGTATTGCTGAAGCTAATATGGTTGGCATTGCAGCTGGACTCTCTAGCGTTGGCCTTGTTCCTTTCATCCACTCTTTTGGATGCTTTATGTCTCGTCGTGACTATGATCAGCTATTTATTTCACTTGGCTACACTCATCAGAGAGCAATTTGTATAGGATCAGATCCTGGTATTACAGCTCAATATAATGGCGGAACACATATGCCTTTTGAAGATATTGCTCTCTTCAGACAGATCCCATCATTTGTAATTATCGAACCATCAGATGCTCAGAGCCTCTATGATTTGACTTGGCAAGTATATAAGAGCGGACAGAATGCATATATCAGAACTCCAAGAAAGGGCATTAATTTCCGCTATACTCTTGATGATAAAATCGAATTAGGAAAGGGCATTGAGTTAAGAAGTGGAGAAGATGTTGCAATCATTGCTACCGGTATTGTTATGGTAGATGAAGCTCTTGCTGCTGCAGATCTTTTAGCTCAGAAAGGTATAAAAGCAACAGTTGTAGACCTCCATACAATTAGACCATTAGATACCGCCCTTATTGAGAAAGTTGCTGCCAAAACTAAGCATGTTCTTGTTTGCGAGAACGCTAGGTACGCAGGAGGAGTAGGTGAAATGATTAGTTATCACCTTGCGCAAACTAATCCTGTTAAGATGGGTTTTGTTAATGTTGGTGAAAGATTTGGCGAGGTAGGTAACTTAAGCTATCTTAAGTCAGCATTTGGTTTTACTGCTGAGAATATTGCTTCAAAGGCCGAGGAACTCATTAAGTGAAGGTAGTTTTAGAGACAATCCCACTCTGGGATGCACTTAGAGAGGACAGCGAATGTCCTCTCTGCTCTTTAATGAAAAAAGCAGAAGAGGATAGTGTTTCTTACTACCTTTCTTCCGCTATTATGACCCCTGATGTTAGGGTCGAAACTAACACAAAGGGCTTCTGTCCTAAGCATTTTTATCTACTTGTTTCAAAAAACAAACCTCAAAGTCTTTCTTTGATGATGGACACATATTATGGTGAAAACGAAAAACAATTTAGGAAGGGTTTTTCTTTAATTGAAAAAGCAAAGTCTAAAAGAGATAGCCAAAAGGCAATAGAGGTTTTTTCTAATGAGGTAAAAGAGAGAGAAAAGGGTTGCTTAATTTGTTCTCGTATGAATGATAGGCTTTATCGCTATGCATTTACTCTTGCTTCTCTCTTCGTTCAAGATGATGAGTTTAAAAAGGCATTTCTTAACTCAAAAGGACTATGCTTGCATCATACGCTAATAGAATCAAAAATAGCTTGGGATGCACAAGATAAAGATGAATGTGTTCTTTTCCAAAAATCATTATTTGCTCTTTTAGAAAAGAATCTAGAAAGAGTAAGAAAAGATGATTGGTGGATGACTCAAAAATACAAAGGCGAGAATTATGACAAGCCTTGGAATGGCTGTGAGGATGCCCATAAGAGAGCTGTATTAAAGCTTATTGGGGAAGCTAACGTTATTGATCCTCTTTAATCTTCTTTGCCTTTTTTCTTTGCGTAAATAGCGAAGGCTCATTCTTCTTTTTATTTTCTTCAATCATACAGCGCTTAAGGAGGTGTTCTGAGAAATCAATCTTGTTGATATGAAGATATTCAAGGTAATCATCCTCAAATCTATAAATTAGGATGTAGTCTTTTTCTTCTAAAAGAGAGAAGGCTAGAGTTAGCATTGGCTTATGCTCTATATGGTAGTGCTGAGCCTTCTCTTTCTCTTTCTCTGTTAGATATGTGTTAGACCAAAAGATGGCTAAGAGGTCTTCTTTTTTATCATTTCTGACAAGGATATCTGCTCCATTGTAGTCGATATCTACATAAGAAGAAGGAAAGTTGTTTTGAAGTGTTAAAGCAATTCTGTGAGAGATTGTTGATTTTTTCTTCTTTCCTTCTTCGTCCTTATACGATGAAAAGTATTCAAGCATAGAAGCTCTAAAAGAAGAAAAACATTCGATTTTTTCGATAGTTCTTGCCATTACTAAATCCTTTTAATCTCTCAACCTCTTTTATTATTACTAGATTAATCGATTTTTGACTACAAAAATGGCTCTCATTTGAGAGCCACCTTCTTTATTTTGTAGTTTTTTTCTTAGGATCAATAATCAAACCTAATTCATCAAGCTGACTCTGGTCTACCCAGTTTGGAGAGTCGTCCATAGGAGAGAGCGCTGCAGTATTCTTTGGGAAGGCAATGACTTCCTTAATAGAAGACTGTCCTGCGCAAATCATACAGAGTCTGTCGATGCCAGGAGCAATTCCTCCGTGTGGTGGTGGAGAGAACTTGAAGGCATCAAGTAGGAATCCAAACTTGTGCTGAGCAACATCATCAGGAATATTACAGATACGGAAGATTCTCTTCTGTAGTTCTATATCGTGAATTCTTATAGAACCTGAAGCAAGTTCGTAACCATTAAGAACAAGGTCATATAAGTCGCCCTTAACAGCTCCTGGATTAGATTCAAGTGTATCAAGATATTCAACCTGTGGCATAGAGAACATATGGTGAGCAGCTTCCCAGTGTCCTTCATCTTCATTGTATTCAAAGAGAGGAAAGTCGATAATCCAACAGAACTCATAGCCTGGTCTGATTAAACCAAGGTTAGCACCGAGCTTACTTCTAACAGCACCAAGGGAGTTACAGCATTTCTTCCAATCCTTGTGTGCAACAATGAGAATAATATCACCATCTTTAGCACCAGTTTCTTCTAGTACTTCTTTTTCTTTTCCAACAAAGTACTTTGAAACACCGCCACTGAGAGTGCCATTTTCAACCTTCATCCAACATAGACCCTGAGCACCGTAAATCTTTGCAGCATCTTCTAGCTCTGTAATATATTTACGTGTGAAATCATGACCTTCTGTCTTTGGTGCGACAACATACTTTATGTATCCACCATCAGAAAGGATGTCATTAAAGAGACCAAATGTGGAACCTTTTGCCCAAGGAGAAGCATCCTTCATTGGAATGTCAAATCTTAAATCTGGCTTATCACAACCATATGTATTCATTGCATCATGGTATGTAATTCTTCTGAAGTGAGCAGGAAGAGTTGTATTCATTACATTCTTGAATACGTAATTGAAGAGATCTTCCATAAGAGCAAGTACATCGTCTCTCTGAACAAAGCTCATCTCAACATCGAGCTGTGTAAACTCAAGCTGACGATCTCCTCTTGGATCTTCATCTCTGTAGCAACGTGCAACCTGGAAGTATTTATCAAAACCAGAGACCATCAAGATTTGCTTATAGAGCTGTGGAGACTGTGGAAGAGCAAAGAACTTTCCTGGATAAATTCTAGATGGAACAAGGAAGTCTCTAGCGCCTTCTGGAGTAGACCTAATGAGAGTAGGTGTCTCAATTTCATAGAAATCTGTCTGATAGAAGTACTGTCTAATAGCCTTAACGATTTCATGGCGTAGTCTGATTCTATCCTGCATTCCTTTTGTTCTTAAATCGAGGAAACGATACTTAAGACGTAGATCTTCTCTTGCATTATTTTCGTCCTCAATCATGAATGGTAGAACAGCACACTGACTAAGTACTTGAATGTCTAATGCTTTTACTTCAATCTCTCCAGTTAACATATCTGGATTAATCATTTCATCAGGACGACGTCTGACAATGCCTTTTACCGCGATACAATACTCTAGCTTGAGTTCAGATGCAGTTTTCTGAAGAGCAGGGGATGCGTCGTCATCAACAACTACCTGTGTTAAACCATATCTATCTCTAAGATTGATAAAGTGCAAAGCACCATGGTTTCTATCTCTGTGAACCCAGCCGTTAAGGACAACAGTCTTTCCTTCATCTTGGGCCCTAAGAGCGCCACAAGTGACTGTTCTCTGCATAAAAGCTTCTTCCATAATTCTATCTCCTTTGGAGTTGGATTATATTATCATCTGTCCAAATTATTTGCTAGATATTTTCAAACCACAATAACGTTTACGCCTTTGTTTTTTAATTTCTCAATAACATCTTTGGAGGCACCACTATCAGTAACAATTGTATTTACGTCTTCGACAGGAAAACAAATGCAAAATGCTTTACGAGAAAATTTTGTGCTATCTATAACGATGATTGTTTCACGAGCATGTTTCATCATTAGATGCTTAACGCTGCCTTCTTCTGGAATTGCAGAGTAGCCTCCAATATCTGGGTCTAAGCCAGTAACGCCAATTATACATTTATCGACATAGTATTTTCTAATATGGTTCTCTGCGTCAGGGCCAATAGTTGAATGCGTGTCTTTATTTACTTCACCACCAATTAAAATTGTTCGATTGCTTTCGTTTTCGATTAATATTTGTGAAATTTCAATAGCATTTGTTACAAATAGCATGTTTTGCTTGTCTTTAAGGTAGGATGCAAGTATTTGTGTTGTACTTCCGCCATCAATAAAGAGACTTTCGTCGTTTTTTATTAGCGAACTCGTAAATTCAGCTATTCTTTCTTTTTGTTCTCTATTCCTATCGAGTCTATTTACCAATGATGACGTTTGCCATATCGATTTTTTTTGCTCGTTTCTTATTGCACCACCATGAGTTCTAAAGATTAAATTAGTTTTTTCTATCTCAATTAAGTCTCTTCTAATTGTAGATTCCGTCGTGTTAAATAGCTTAACAAGTTCTGAAACTTCAGCCACTTTATTGGTTGTAATGTACTCAAGAATTTTCTTTCTTCTTTCTGCAATAACTAATCTATCTGACATGCTTTTTATGATATCACAAAGCAGTAAAAAACAAAATAATTAAGCAGAAAAATTGAATAAATACAAAAAATCGTTCATAAAAATGCTTGTTTAATAAATAATATTTCATAAAAATGCATTTTTTTCTTTACTTCACCTATGTCTCGTTTTATACTGCACTAAATACGGAGGACTTAATTGATGCTTGTTTCTGCAAAAGAGATGCTAGATGCTGCTGAAAAGGGGCACTATGCAGTTGGTCATTTCAATTTAAACAATATGGAGAGTGTTAGAGCTTTCCTTTTAGCTGCTGAAGAGGTTAAGTCACCAATCATTTTGGGTGTATCTGGTGGTACAGCAAAATATATGGGTGGCTATAGAACTATTAGCGACATGGTTAAAGACTTTATTGCTTTCCTAAATATTACAGTACCAGTTGCACTACATGTTGATCACGGTAAGTATGCTGAGGCCTTAGATGCCATCGAAAATGGTTTTTCTTCTGTCATGTTTGATGGTTCTTCTTATCCAATTAATGAAAATATCGAAAAAACAAGAGAAGTTGTCAGACTTGCCCATGCAAAGGGAATCAGTGTTGAAGCTGAAGTTGGTGGTATTGGTGGTGAAGAAGATGGTCATATTTCTCGTGGTGAATGTGCAGACCCAAAAGAATGCAAAATGATTGCGTCTCTTGGTGTTGATTTCCTTGCTGCAGGAATTGGAAACATTCATGGAAAATATCCTCTTGATTGGGAAGGTTTACACTTTGATTTATTAAAGCAAATCAAAGATGAAGTTGGATCACTTCCACTTGTTCTTCATGGTGGTTCTTGTATTCCAGATGATCAAATTAGAAAGGCTATAAGCTTAGGTGTAAGCAAAATCAACGTAAATACTGAATGTCAGATTGCATTTACAGAAGCTACAAGGAAGTACTTTGAGGAAAACAGAGATAAAGAGAGTAAAGGTTATACTCCTCGTGCTGTTCTTGCTCCTGGTCTTGAAGCAACAAAAGCAATGTGTATCAAAAAAATGACTCTATTTGGAAGCGTTGGTAAAGCGTGAGGATTTAAGATGAGAGATAATGCTTTTTTAATCCAGAAAGCTAGAGAGCTTAGATTGGATGTACTAGAGATGGTCTTAAAGGCAGGTTCTGGTCATATTGGCGGGTCCTTTTCTTGTGCAGATATCTTAGTTGCTCTTTTCTACGATAAAATGGATTTGAAGGGTGGGGCATTGGATCCTGAAAGAGATAAATTTGTTCTTTCTAAGGGCCATGCAAATGTCATTCTCTACGCAATTCTAGAGGATCTTGGTTTTATCGAAAAAGGCACTAAAGATACATTAAGAAGGCTCAATAGCCCTCTTCAAGGACATCCAGACAGCGTTAAGTGTCCCGCTTTAGATTGTTCAACGGGATCTCTAGGACAAGGCTTAAGTGTTGCTGTTGGAATGGCTCTAGGGTTAAAGAAGCAAAACAAGAACAGTAAAGTTTATGTTGTAGTTGGAGATGGTGAACTAGACGAGGGCATTTGCTGGGAAGCTTTTATGGCTGCCAATGCTTTTAAGCTCGATAATCTTACAATCATTATTGATAGAAACCATCTTCAACTAGGATCAAAGACAGAGGATCTAATACCTCTCGATGATTTAGAAGCAAAAATGAAGAGCTTTAATTTAAGTGTCGACACAATAGATGGTCACAACTTTGATGAAATTTTTAAGGCTCTTGATCATACCACAAAAGGTAAGTGCCATTGCATTATCGCTTCAACTGTAAAAGGAAAGGGCGTTTCATTTATGGAAAATAATGTCCTATGGCATGGAAGTGTTCCTAACAAAGAAGAAGCTGAAAGAGCAAGAAAAGAACTAGGGGGAATCTGAAGATGGAAGAAAAAAGAGAAGCAACTAGATTTGGATTCTATTTAGGCTTAGTCGAATTAGCTAAAGAAAAGGAAGATATTTATGCTTTGGATGCTGACTTAGCAAAAACTACTGGTAGTGTTGCATTTCAGAAGGCATTTCCAGATCGTTATATTGATGTGGGAATTGCAGAACAGAATATGGTTGGAATCTCTGCAGGGTTAGCTAGAGTAGGTCTTACTCCTTTCTGTTCTTCCATGGCTGTTTTTGTCGCAGGACGTGCTTTTGAGATAATAAGAAACTCTGTTTGCTACCCAAATCTAAATGTAAAAATTGTTGGAAGCCATGGGGGCATTACAGCCTCTGGAGATGGTGGCACTCATCAGGCTATTGAAGATATAGCAATTATGAGAGCACTGCCTAATATGGTTGTTCTCTCTCCTTGTGATTCTAACCAGGCAAGAAAAATGGCCTCTTTGATGTATAAACACAATGGGCCTTGCTATCTTCGTACATCACGTGAGCCTGTTGAAAACATTACAACTCCTGACGACGAGATTGAAATAGGAAAAGCTCAAGTAATAGAGAAGGGTAGTGATTTAACAATCGTTGCAACAGGTATGATGACGATTTTGGCTCATAGAGCACTTGCAATTTTAAGAGAGAAAGGTGTAAGTGCAACATTAATTAACATTCATACAATTAAGCCTTTAGATAAAGAGACAGTTATTGAATCTGTAAGAAGTACAAAAGGAAGAGTTCTTGTTTGTGAAGAAGCTAATTATGTCGGTGGATTAACTGAGGCTGTAGCTTCTGCTCTTGTTGAGGAGAGCAACATAAAGTTCTCTTCTGTAGCTATTCTTGATAAGTTTGGCCAGTCTGGTTTAACAGGGGAACTATTAGAAGCATATGGAATTACTAAAGAAAATATAGCATCTAAAGCCCTTGAGCTAGTTAAGAGGTAGCTGGGATGAAAGAGTACGATGTTTGTGGAGTAGGCCATAGCTGTCTTGATAGAGTTTGCGTGGTAGAAAACTACCCGAAGGAAGATGATTCTACTCATATTACTAGTATAGATATTCAGGGTGGTGGCGCAGTTGCAACAGCACTTGTCGCTTCATCTCGGTTAGGTAAAAAGAGTGTCTTCATAGGAAACATCGGCTCAGATTATGTTTCAAAAGAAATAGTCTCTCTTTTTAAAAAGGATGGTGTTGATACTTCATTCATGATTGAGAGAAAAGATTCGTGGGGACTTGAATCATTTGTAATGGTTAATCCACTAAATGGATCTAGAACAAAGTTCCCAGAGAGAGATTTTAATCCTCCTATTGATTGGAATGAAAGATTAGAGAAAGTAATTGAGTCTTCTAGAGTTTTGCACTTGGATGGAACCAATTGGACTAATGCTGTTAAGGCGTCTGAGATAGCACATAAGAAAGGAGTCCTTGTTTCCTTGGATGGTTGCTCAATGCAAAGCGACAACGAAAAAAACAAGTTTTTGGCATCTCAGGCAGATATCTTAATCATGAACAAAAAATACCCACTTCGTGTAAGTGGAAAATCTAGCTATGAAGAAGCACTTCTTGAAATGAGTTCATGGGGTCCCAAGGTCGTGATATGCACTCTTGGAGAAGAAGGCTCTCTAGCTGTGATTAATGGAAAAGTAAAAAAGTTTAAAGCATATAAGGCTAACGCTGTTGTCGATACAACAGGTTGTGGCGATGTATTTCATGGTTCATTCCTTACAGCTTTTTTAGATGGAATGGACACAGAAGAAGCAATTTATTTTGCTAGTGCATCTTCTGCTCTCAAGTGTGAAAAGAAGGGTGGAAGAGAGGGGATCAGGACCAAAGAAGAGGTTCTGAGTTTCATGGGGAAATAACTGCTCAGGCAGTAAAAAAGGAGAATAAAAGATGAAAAAAGCATTAAGTATTGCTCTTATCGCACTCGTTGTTCTTTCTTCTGTTTTCGCACAGGGAGCAACAGAAAAAGACACTTCAGGACCTTCTGGAGAACTTATTCTTTACACAACAGTTAAAGATGCTCACTATGATTTGACAGTTGGAAAGTTCAATGAATTATATCCAAATATTAAGGTATACTCTACCTATGGTGGCGCTGGAGATTGCAAGGCTAGAATCATGGCTGAATCTGCTAATCCTCAGGCTGACGCAATGTTTGGTGGCTTACAGTATGCAGACCTCGCTACATATGGCGACTATTTCGAATCTTATGTAAGTGTTAATGATAGCAAGATGTCTGAAGGCTACCACAACACAACAGGTAAGCTTACATTCCACGATATTCAGATTCCTTGTTTAATCGTCAACAATAAGCTTGAAGAAGAACTTGGTATTAAGGTTACAGGATGGAAGTCTCTCTTAGATCCAAAGCTCTACGGAAAGGTTGTTACAGCTAACCCAACAGCTTCATCTTCTGCATGGAATAACTTACAGTGCCTCTTAACAGACTTTGGTGGTTGGGATAGCGAAGAAGCTTGGGACTATATTGCAGCTCTTATGCAGAATGGTCTTGTTGTTGTTTCTTCTTCATCTGTTCCTGCAAAATCTACATTCGCAGGCGAATATGTTGTTGGTTTAACATATGAACCTCAGGTTGTTAAGATGATTGATGGTGGAGACACATCTGCTCACATGGTATTCTGGGAAGAAGGTACAACAAGTGTTGGATTTGCTTCAGCTATCATCAAGGGCGCAAAGAACCTTGAGAATGCAAAGCTCTTTATGGATTTCTTACAGTCTGATGCAGGACAGCAGACATATCTTGATGCTGCAGCTCGTCCAGCAACAACAACACCTCTTGAAGGTGGAAGCCCAACAATGGTCGACCTCAATACTATCAACGTAAAGGTTGCTGACACTGAAGCTCTTGCTCTTCATAAGACAGAAATTTGTGATAAGTGGAATTCTTACTGGGCACAGTACGGAAAGAACTAACTCTAATTATGTGGTGGCATTCCGCCACCACACTTAAACCCAAAAAATAAAGCTATGAATGTTAAAATATCTATTAATCACGCATTAAAAAAATATGGTGACTTTGTTGCCATCCCTGATTTGTCACTTGAAATTAAGCCAGGAGAATTCTTTACGCTCCTTGGGCCATCTGGTTGTGGAAAAACAACACTTCTTAGAATGATTGCAGGATTCAATTCTATCGAGGGTGGTGATTTTTACTTTGGTGATAAAAGAATAAATGATCTTGATCCTGCAAAGAGGAATATTGGTATGGTATTCCAGAACTATGCAATTTTTCCTCATTTAACTGTAAGAAAAAATGTCGCCTTTGGGCTTCAAAATAGAAAACTATCAAAAGAAGAGATTGCTGAAAGAACAGAAAAGTTTATGGCACTGATGAAAATAGATCAGTACGCAGATAGACTTCCAGAAAAGCTTAGTGGTGGCCAGCAGCAGCGTGTAGCTCTCGCTCGTGCTCTTGCAATAGAACCAGATGTTCTTTTGATGGATGAACCATTGTCTAATTTGGATGCTAAGCTTCGTGTTGAAATGAGAACAGTTATTAAAGAGATACAGAACAGACTTGGTATTACTACTGTTTATGTTACTCATGATCAAGAAGAAGCTATGGCTATCTCTGATAGAATCGCTGTTATGAATCAAGGTGTTATACAACAAATAGGAACACCTAAAACACTCTATCAGAGACCAAAAAATTCATTTGTTGCTACATTTATTGGAAGAACAAATATTCTTCCTGCAACAATAGAATTAAAAGATGGTTCTACTTTTGTCTCCTTCCCAGAGGGTTACAAAGTAAAAATGGATAATCTTGTAAATGTAAAGAATGGACAGAATGTAAAGGTTTCAGTACGCCCAGAAGAATTGTATATATCAGGAACAGGGCCAAAGGGAGATGAAAACTATCTCTCTGGAAAAGTTCTTTATTCAACATTCTTAGGTCTTAACACTCATTATATCGTTGAATTAGGTGATGGAATGAGGACAGAGATTATTCAAGAATCTCAGATAGATGACATTATCAAGAATGGTACAGAGATAAAACTTTCACTTAAAGAAGAGAAAATCAATGTTTTTACAGAAGATGGAGAGAGTAGTCTCATAAAGGGAACTGAGAAATGAAGAGAAAGGTAAAGTTTGATTTCTGGGTTGTAATAAGCTTAGTAATTCTCGCTCTTTATCTATTATTTATGGTTTATCCATTATATAAAATTGCAAGTCAGTCTGTAATTGACGAGAAGAGTGGCGAGTTTACTCTAAAGCACTTTATTAAGTTTTTCGGTCAACCATATTACTTTAGAACTTTAATCAATAGTTTTAAAGTTGCTATATGTACCTGTGTTTTTTCACTCATAATTGGAATACCACTTGCTTATCTATATAACGTTTATGAGGTAAAGGGTAGAAAGACACTGCAAATGCTTATAGTTCTTTCTTCAATGTCTGCTCCTTTTATTGGTGCTTATGCTTGGGTTAAGCTATTAGGAAGAGCCGGTGTTATTACAAAGCTCTTTAGTTCAATCTTTGGCATAACTATGCCAGATATCTATGGCTTTAATGGCATTGTTCTTGTTTTGTCACTTAAACTCTTTCCTCTTGTATTCTTGTATGTTTCAGGAGCAATGAAAAATGTTGATAATTCTCTTTTAGAAGCATCTTCTAATATGGGAATAACAGGAGCAAAGCGTTTTTTCAAAGTTGTGCTTCCACTCTGTATGCCATCAATTCTTGCTGCAGCTTTAATGGTATTCATGAGAGCTATTGCTGACTTTGGTACACCTCTTATGATTGGAGAAGGTTACACAACATTCCCTGTTATTATTTACAATGAATACGTTGGAGAAGTTGGAACTAATCATAACTTTGCGGCTGCAATCAGTGTTGTTGCAATCTTTATTACGCTTTTCTTCTTCTTAATCCAGACATATTTAACGAGAAAGAATAGCTTCTCAATGAGTGCTATGCATCATATTGAAAGAAAGAAGGCAAAACCTGCTCTAAATATCTTTATTCATTTATATGCATATCTTGTTGTATTTATTGCGCTACTTCCTCAGGTTTACCTTATTTATCTTTCATTCAGGAAGACAAATAGTGGAGGTGAAGTATTCTTAGATGGTTATTCCCTTGATAGCTATAAGTATGTTTTTGATAGAATGGGTAATACAATATGGAATACAATTAGAATTTGTGGAATGGCCTTAATCTTAATTATTATAGTTGCTATTCTCGTTGCATATTTGACAGTAAGAAGAAGAAACTTTATCAATTCATGCATCGATACACTTTCAATGGTTCCATATATTATTCCCGGGGCAGTTGTTGGTATTTCTCTTATCCTTGCATTTAACAATCCATACATTCCATTAGTCGGAACGGCAACAATAATGATTGTTTCAATGTGTATAAGAAGAATTCCATATACGATAAGATCAAGTGTTGCTATTCTTTCTCAAATCCCACTGAGTATAGATGAAGCGGCAGAATCGTTAGGTGCTAGCAAAGTTAAGACGCTTGTTAAAGTTACTATTCCTATGATGTTTAGTGGTGTTTTTGCAGGAGCAATTATGAGCTGGGTCACACTCATCACCGAGCTCTCATCCTCCATTCTCCTTTACTCCTTCAGAACTCAAACTTTAAACGTAGCTGTCTATAAGGCTGTATCTAACGGAACAGATGGAAGAGCATGTGCTCTAGCATCTATTGTTACTGTCTTTACCATTGTTTCTTTACTTATCTTTAATAAGGTATCTAAAGATGGAGAAATCATGGTGTAATAGTCGCACTTTTCTTTTAAAGGGGTTGTTGCGCACAAATGAGAATAAAATTTCATATGTTAAACAGCCCCTTTGTTGTCAGTTTTCTCAAAGAAACTCTAACGTTCAAGATAAGTGCGTTTACTTTCTTTCTTTATTTAATTTTTCAAGAGAAAAATCTATAATCCTTTCTTTTCGTTCTTTTATCATTGTTTTATAAAATAACTTCTGTTTTTCTGAGATGAAAGGTGTGTTATCTACAATCATGTTAATCTCATTAAGATTAATACGTTTTGCTATACGTTTTAGTGCATCGTTACAGTCCTTGTAGCTGCAATTGCTTAAAAAATTAAAATAATTTATTTTCTTCCCATTATCCATAATTGCAGAAAGAGGGATGTCGAAAATTCTGTGATTTAATTCGTTTTTGTTACTTAATATTTTGTCTATGATACATTCATCTGCTTGAGGATAAAGACTACTTCCACAATCAAATACAGGAGCAAGAGTTAATTCATCGGTTAGATTATTATATAAGAAACCCCAATTTCCATTATGTCTGTCCCAGTTTCCAATAAGAGCATCGACTATAAACATGTCCCAAAATCTTTCTCTTATTGCTTTTCTATCAATTCTGTTTTGAGTTTCAAATGTTGATAAAATATCTTGTAATTCTGTCCCATAGCCACTTCTTTCTGAATCAATCACTGTATTCTTCAGAGAGGCAAAATTTTGTAATGTAATATATGACGATGTAAAGTCTTTACAGGCTACAACTATTTTCTTTTTGCCATTTGAGAAAAATGTTCCAAGAAGAGTTTTTTGTGCAGGAATTCCCACCGAATCAAAAATCTTAGATCCCAAGTATTCACTTATACAACTATTTGCATAACTCATTTCTTTATTTATTGATGGTGGTGGTGGAAATTTCAACATATATTGCTCATTGTCGTACATAATTGCAATTTTGCTTCCATTTGCACCTTCATATGTTTTATTTTTTTGTTTGGCATTTGAAAAATCAATCATCATTCTCTTTTCGCATCCTTAAATACTTGTATCGCAAATACCATGCTTGTTCGTTAGAGATTAATTGATTAACCTCTGAAGAATTAATATCGGCATTCAACTCACACCAGCAAATATCCCAATGGTAATCAATTTCGCCTCTGTCTATAATTGCCCAAGACTGTTTCATCCTCTCGAGAGATTCTCTGAGAAATTTTGGAAGACCACATTCATAATGTGTGTCATCTAAAGGCAATCCAGTCTCAGTGTTATAGCCATCTTTTGTCATAAAAATATTATGCCAAAAAAGGCTTAATGTTTGAAGCATGTTCCTATTTTTCTTAAGGGATAACAAGGTGAAATATTAGCTAGAAAAAGGGCTGTATGCACTTTCTAAGAGATTTGTTTATTCGTTCATTGATCCTTTTTTCTTTTAGTAATTTTAATTGACCAAAAAGAAAGCAAGTGCTTGTCTTAGTTCCTTTTCTTCTATCTATTGGATTAGAAATCCAACAAAACTTTTTATCTTTTCAATAGAGCTTTCAGATAGTTTATCATAAGAAAACTTTTTTCCATTTATAGTAAGAAGTCTAATTTCTAGATTTGAATATTGTTTGCTAGAGATGCTATATGTTGCTTCAAAAGACAAGACTATCTTATTATTGTCTCCATTTAAAGTGAGATTTGGTTTTACACATACATTGCAAGGATCTTCGTTAATATTACTACTAGATTTATTTACTTCAACTGAGCCATTAATAGAGTAAGAGCCAGACTCATAGTTCTCAAATAAAAACGTAGAAGTGCTTTTATTGTAATCGGTACTTTCATCTAGGTATGTGATACCTGTTTTATTATCATCATTTAGGAGTGCTACAAAGTAAGATGCAAGCTTCTCAAGTTCAGCTTTGTTATCTGAAATATCTACGCCATCTTTTAGAATATTCTTTCCTTTTATATTTGTCACATTTACTCTTTCATTAGAATGTTCTGTTTCGAACGATATATAAGAATAGAAGTCGTTTTTATCAATTACGTAATAATTGGTTTCATTATTGTGCGTAATCTCAACACTACCTCTGATAAGGCTGTAATCATTAACAGAGGTTTTATCTTTGATTTCCCTATATATTTTTAGCTCAACAGCCTCGTTTTCTTTTGTGTTAAAAATGGCAGAAGCTTTATCTTGAAGTAAAACATTTGTATTTTTCAATTCACATGTGGTTTTTCTGTTTAAGTTATAGTAGGAAAGATTCCCTAAATCATATTTATTTGGCAGTGCATTTATTACATCAGATAATGAGTTATCTGTTACAGCATCTGTTACCTCAAAATGAAAGTCTTTTGTAGCTATTGTTTTACTTTCGTTGATATTCCCAATTTTTATAGAAAATGTAAGGGTATTATCTCCTTTTTCTGGAATAATTTTACCTGTCTGTAAATCCCAAGATAGTGGAATGGTTTTGCTGTATGCTAAAATGTTTTCTTTATATCTCCATTCATAAAAAATATTATGGTTGGGATAATCTTGATGGAATATATAGGCTTTTTGGGATAATGTACCATTCAAAGCAACTGTAATCTCATTAGTATCAAGCATTATTAAAGGAGCTTTTGCAATCTTGTTTTTGATTTTTGTAGTCTCTGTGCTATCATCTGAATCGCTGTAGAAATATGTTACCGCTCCATCTATTATTCTGATTTCATCAGAGTATTTCACATTGTTGTCTTCAAGAATATCTATTGTATAAATACCATTATCGATATCAAGTGCAGTTGAATAGTATATCTTACCATTTTCTTTATCTTTTATAAGTTTTTCTGTCACAGTATTACCTGTGCTTTTCTTTGAAGTAACTTTTATTTCAGGCAAAGAAGAAGTATTACATTCAATACTTACTACTAGTTTTCCTTTACCTTCTTTCTCTTGAATATCGATATTTACTAAATTCTCTTTTTCTTCTTCTATTCTAATGGTAGTAGAACCTTCTCCAACAACTATGTTGTCATTGTTTATTGCTTTTACTTTTATATCCCAGCTTCCAACTCTAATAGAATCAAAAGATACTGTATTTTCCTGTGCATCTACCGTTTTATCAATCTTTGCTCCATTAGGACCTGTTGCTATTATTCTATACTCATTAATTAAAACTGTTGTGCTTTTTGTTTTTTCTTTTAGTGAGAAAGTAGAGTCTTCTATTTTGTTATCGATATAGATAGTTGCTTTTCCAGTTTTGTAAGGGGTTGGATCACAACTTAAAAGTGTAAAAATAGTGCATATGCTGAAGATGAGTAGTAAAAAGTAATGTTTTTTCATTTTAAATGACCTAACCTTATAAAGTGTCGAACAGGACAGGCTACATACTAAGGAGGGGCTAAGTCAATAAATTTTTATCAAATAATCATCCGTTTTACAAAAAATTTACTTTATATGAAATGATCAGGTGCTAACCGTTGAACAAAAGAAAAAGCTACTTGTTTTCATTGCAAGTAGCTAAACAAATTAAACTAATACTTCTTGTCCATTAACGTATATTTTTGTTTTGTCTAAATCGTTTGGAATGTAGAGCGTTAGATCTTTTTTAAATATTGGAGAGATGTAGATAATTCTTTTGTCTGCGTAATCAACATAGAGTTTGTTTTGCTTTTGGGAGATTTGCATCTCTGTTTTTTTTGTTAGAGTAGTGTATGAGTCTTCTGTAACAATGATCTCTTTATCATTGGTTTTTACGAATGAAATATTCCCATTCTTCCAATTAATTATTATCTCTTTTGGGTTCTCTTTTATTGATTTTTCAGTATGAGCAACACTATTAATATCCCCACGTAAGGCGTGAGAAATTCTGCTCTCGATTACACCGCAGCTAGTAAGCATAAGCATAAAGAACGAGAGCAGTAATAGTGAGAAGTTTAATCTTCTCATATTATTTCCTTATTCTTCTTAATTATTTTTCGTCAGCGTTAAAGCGATTATCCCAATCCTTTTCCTTATCGAAGACGTCGTTTTCCATTGTTTCGACCTTCTTCTTAAGGTTTTCATATTCTTTCTCTAAGTCGCTATCTTTTGTTTCTTTAAATGAAACATCTTCAGCGTCTCTAGAGTAGCTATAGTTCTTTTTCTTCCTTGAAGAGAAGATATCGTCATTGTAACCCTCTCTTCTCCACTCGTCAGAGCTAATTACATCACTAGGCATTTGCTCAGGAAGCACTACAGCCAGAATAAGATATATAGCAATAGCTGGGAAAACAGCTGTGAAAAGCGAAATAAGCAGGACAATTAGTCTTGTAGTATCAACAGGTAAACCCCTCCATTCGGCTAAGCCTGTTACAACTCCGAATATCTGTCCTCGTGGAGAACGTGTCCATCTTTTTGTTCTAATTGACATTTTTCTTTCAATCCTTATTTTTTCTGTTCTTAAGTATAGTATCTAGATTCTTAAGTCTTTCATCTAAATCCTTAATACCCTGTTTTAATTCTTCTCTACTCATATGACTTGGTTTTTCTTGAGCACTAAATGCTTTTTCATCCTCGTCACTGAAGTTAGAATATGTGCCAGGATTATATCCTTTTTCCATCTCTTCTTCTCTGAGCATGGTCATAAGTTTCATTTTCTGTCTTTTAGTTTTTTCTTTCTCTTCAACAGTTGAAACTATGATTATGAAAGTAAAAATTACTAGAAGAATCCATACTACTGTCATTTTACTCCAATCCTTTTTCTTTCTTTATTCTTAAAATCTCATCCTCGATTTCTTGATTTGTTTCCATCTTCTTAAATCTAGATTCAGCACTCTCTTCTTCCTGCTTTTTACTTAATTCTGTATAAGCATTCATTCTGTTGATTCTGTTCTCTAAATCTTCGAAGCGAGCATTAAGATTTACAGTTTCATTGTGCTTCTCTTCTGCTCTCTTTGCTTCTCTTTGAAGATTTTCAAGCTTATCCTTTGCAATCTTTACCTTTTCTTCAAGAGTAGCAATTTCCTTCTTTCCTTCCTCAACAGCTGTCTTTACACTTTCAAGAGAAGCCTTTGTTCTGTTTAAGTTCTCAGTTGCTGTTCTTTTTTCAAGAAGAGCTTCTCTAGCTAAATCTTCTTTGCCTTTTTCTAGTGCAAGTTCAGCTCTATCCTGCCATCTTTTTACTGTATTTTCTGCTTCAGTAACTTTTTTGTCTAGTCTAATAGCCTCTGCCATTCTGCTAGCTGTACTTGTCTTAAGATCGATTACAGTATCTTCCATTTCTGTAATCATAAGTCTTAACATCTTCTCTGGATCTTCAGCCTTATCTAAGAGTGAATTAATGTTTGAATTAACGATGTCTTTAAATCTTGTAAAAATACTCATTTTATTTCTCCTATGTCTAAATCAATGCGAGAAGCGTGCCAAAAAATGTAATTATATATAATATAAGTATTTATATTTTGTGCATTATTTAAGACTATCTTTTTTTTCTTCTTATAATTGGCTAAATTGACCTTTAATGGTATTATTTACCTATGAATAGTTTTGATTCAACGCTAATTGAAACAATAGGAGAGAGTGAAGAGTATCTTGTTATGCAAGATAAAATAGCTCTTCTTGCTCAAGTGGATAGGCCTGTTCTTGTTATAGGGGAGAGAGGAACTGGAAAGGAGAAAGCAAGCAGAAGGCTTCACTATATGTCTTCTCGTTGGGATGGGCCTCTTGTGACGCTTAACTGTGCATCTCTTCCTTCTTCTTTGATAGAGTCTGAGCTTTTTGGATATGAAAAAGGGGCATTTACTGGTGCAATAAATACTAGAAAGGGAAGATTTGAAGAGGCAGATGGGGGTACTTTATTTTTAGATGAAATAGGTCTTATTCCTCTTTCTGTACAGGAGAAGATTTTAAGAGTTGTTGAGTATGGAACATTCGAGAGGATAGGGTCATCTGAAACAAGAAAAATTAATGTTAGAATAATTGGCGCAACAAATGCAGATTTAAAGAAGATGTGCCTCGAAGGCAAATTTAAAGAAGATTTGCTTGATAGACTCTCTTTTGATGTAATTTTTGTTCCACCATTAAGAAGAAGAGGTAACGACATACTTCTTTTGGCTGAAAATTTTGCATTTCGCATGGCTCATGAGTGTGGGCGCAATTATTCGCCTTACTTTTCTGATGGAGTAAAGAAAGCGCTTCTTTCTTACTCTTGGCCTGGAAATATAAGAGAGCTAAAGAATACAATTGAAAGAGCTGTATATAAATCAACTAAAGAAGAGATAACAGAGGTTGTTTTTAATCCTTTTGAAAATCCATATAGCGAAAAAGAGAAAGACTGCGAAGATGATCTCTTTAGTTCATACAGCTTAGATGAATTTGAAAAAGCTCGTGAAGATTTGGACCTTAGTTTTATCAGTCGTTCTCTTATGGCAAATGATAATAATCAAAAAAAGGCAGCAGAGAGTCTTGGTCTAAGTTACGATCAATTTAGAGGTATTTATCGTAAGTATTACAATAGACTTAATAAAAAGGTAAACTGATAAAATGAGTACTTTATATATGGTTGCAACACCAATTGGCAACTTGGAAGATATTACATATAGGGCAATTAGAATACTTAATGAAGTTGATATAGTCGCATGTGAAGACACAAGACATACATCTCTTTTATTATCTCATTATTCAATACAAAAGCGTCTTATTGCTTGTCATTCATATAATGAAGAAGAGAGTGCGAAAGGTATTATTGCTCTTTTAGATGAAGGCAAGAATATTGCCTACTGTTCTGACGCTGGAACTCCAGGTATCTCAGATCCAGGCTCAAGGCTTTGTGAGATTGTTCGTTCTGAAAGTGACCACTCTATTGTGCCAATTCCTGGTGCAAGTGCTTTTGTTTCTCTTATTTCGGCTTGTGGAAGAGTCGGGAAAACAATTACATTCGAAGGCTTTTTATCACCAAAAAAAGGAAGAAGATTAAAGAGGATAGAGACTCTTGTAAGTAGAAAAGATACATTTATTATTTATGAGTCTCCTTTCAGGGTTCTTAAAACTATGGAAGAGCTAGCATCTTTTCCTGAAATAAAACGATTAGTAGTTGGTAGAGAACTAACAAAAGCCCATGAGGAGATAACTGTTGCTCCTCCAAAAGAGGTTCTTCTCTCTTACTCTAATCGTCCGGCAATAAAGGGTGAATTTGTTATTGCTGTAGTTATGGGAGAAGATGATGATAACAATCAAGAAGATTAAAACTCTTAAGCCTCGAGTAAGAGTTCGAAAGCTTGGTGAAATATTTCACTTAGCTACCTATTCAACACTAGATAAAGACTATGTAGATAGTGCCTATAGAGCTCTCTTAGAAGAGGAACTTCTTTCTGATGAAGATAGGAGATTAATAGAATCTTTCTATAAAAAGGGTGGGAAAGAGGATTTAGATGATATCTACTACAGGACACTTACTATTTTAGGAGAGAGCCCTGCAGATTGGGACATAAGAGATGATAGTGGTAACATAAAGTGGGATGAAAGAACTGTTTTTGACCATTATTTGTATTTAGATCATCTTCGCTCTCCATATAATGTCGGATCAATCTTTCGCTCTAGCGAGGCCTTTGGCGTGAAGAAAATATTCCTTTCTCCTGGCTCTGCGTCTCCTTTGCATGAAAGAGCAAAGCGAACAAGCCGAGGAACTATAGATGCCATAGAATGGGAGACTGCAGAGTTAGATAATATCGATATGCCAATCTTTGCTCTTGAAACTGGTGGTGAAGATATTACATCTTTTTCTTTTCCTAAGAGAGGACTTTGCATTATAGGGAGTGAAGAAGAGGGTGTCTCTCGAGAAGCGCTAGAGAGAGCAGAGTCATCACTTGGACGAGTTTCTATAAAACAATTTGGGGTAAAGGGCTCAATTAATGTAGCATCAGCCGTGGCAATTTTATTACACTATTGGTCAAAAGAGGAAAATAAGAATGAGTGAGAGAGAAAATTTTAAGAGTAGGTTAGGCTTTTTGCTTGTTAGTGCTGGTTGTGCTATTGGAATTGGAAACGTATGGAAGTTTCCATGGCTTGTTGGCCAGTACGGGGGCGGAATCTTTGTTCTCTTTTATTTAATCTTCTTAGTTATTATGGGGGTTCCTGTTCTTTCTATGGAGATTGGGATTGGAAGAGGCAGTAGACAAAGCACTGTAAATGGCTTTAAAGCGCTAGAGAAAAAAGGAACAAAGTGGCACTTTGAAGGTTATTTGTCTATAGTTGGATGCTATTTACTTTTAATGTTCTACAACTCAGTTGCAGGTTGGATGATTGACTACACATATAAGTTTGCAACAGGCGTTTTTTCTTCTCCATCTGTCGATGTAAACAATGTTTTTAACTCTATGCTTTCGTCTCCTCTTGAATCGGCTATATTCTTATTTGTCGTAGTAGCTATAGCTGTTATTGTCTGCGCTAAGGGCTTAGAGAATGGAGTAGAGAAGGTTAATAAGGTAATGATGATTGGACTATTGTGCCTTATTATTGTTCTTGTTATTCACTCATTCACTCTCCCCGGTGCAAAAAGTGGCTTGTCTTTCTACTTGGTTCCATCTTTTGAGAATATTGAAGAGAAAGGCTTAATTAATACGCTTGTTGCTGCTATGAACCAAGCCTTTTTCACTCTTAGCTTAGGTATCTGCGCAATGGAAATCTTTGGAACATATATGAGTAAAGACAATACTCTTTTATCTGAGTCTGTCAGAATCTGTGCTCTCGATACCTTTGTTGCCTTTGCTTCTGGCTTAATTATCTTCCCAGCTTGTTTTAGCTATGGCGTTACGCCAGACGCTGGTCCATCTTTAATCTTTATGACGTTGCCAAGAGTCTTTATGAATATGCCACTGGGATCTCTTTGGGGTACTCTCTTCTTTGTTTTTATGTCATTTGCTGCCCTAAGCACAGTAATTGCTGTTATGGAAAATATCGTTGCGTCCTTTATGGATACTTGGCACCTCTCTAGAACAAAGAGCGTTATAATCAATGCAATAGCTCTTTCTATTCTTTCTCTTCCTGTTGCCTTTGAGAATAACCTTTTAAAGGGTGTTACAGTAATAGGAAGTAGAGCGTTCTTAGATAGCTGGGACTTTATTGTCAGCAATCTTCTACTTCCTATTGGTAGCTTAATAGTTTGTCTATTCTGTACTCAAAAGAGTGGTTGGGGATTTGATGGTTATATAACAGAAGCTAACACAGGTATTGGCATCAAATTAAAGAAAAATAAGGCTATGAAGATTTACTTAAGCTATATTCTTCCTCTCTTTGTTGTCTTAATTATTGTGTTAGGCCTTATTTAAAACTCTGTGAAACTCTGCATAGAGTTCTTAGTTCGTCATCAATAAGACGATTAAAGGACCCAGGCGTGTAGTTTCCTTTTCTATCTCGCTCTCCTGTCTTGAGCCCGCTAAGAAGCTCTAAGCCTTCGTCTATTGATGATATAGTCCAAATATGGAACATTCCTTTTTCAAGCGCTTCCTCTATTTTATAAGGAAGAATAAGGGATGTTTTATTTTGGTAAGGTAATATGACTCCTTGTGTTCCTGTTAAATGACATGCTTCACAGGCATTATAGAAACCTTGTATCTTTTCATTTATTCCGCCAACAGGTTGCAATTCTCCCATCTGATTAACGCTGCCAGTTACAGCAATGTCTTGCCTTACAGGGAAGCGACCTATGGCAGAGAGAAGGGCATAGAGCTCTGCAGAGGAGGCTGAGTCTCCATCAACGCTAGCATAACTTTGCTCAAAGCAAATTCCTGCATAAAGTGAGAGAGGAAAATCTTCAGCATAGCGGTGTCTAAGATAGCCCTCAAGAATTAATAATCCCTTATCGTGAATATTGCCACTTAGCCCTGCTTCATGCTCAATGTTTATAATACCTTCACTTCCGGGAGCAACAGTTGCCGAAATGACGCAAGGAGTTCCGAAGCTAGTGAGGCCTCTATCCATGACCGCTAGTCCATTTACAACGCCAATCTTGCTTCCCTTTAAATCCATTACCATTGTGCCATCTTTAATCTCGTCATTAATATGTTCCTCGGTAATAGATCCATAGTAATCTCTCTTATCTAAAGCAGAACGAACGTTATAGCCTGTTATCTTCTTCTCTCCATTAGACAAAGCGTCGATTTCTGCCTCTTCTAATAGGTCTCCAAGTATAGAAAGTTGAGTTGTTAGTCTTGTTCTATCTTCTGCAATATATGATGAGTAACGAAGAATCTCTCTATAAGCACTATCTTCTTGCTCAATCATTTTTTCGCCACATTTCTTTAAGTAACTTACAGTTCCAAATATATTCTCTTCATTCTGAGCCATTGAATAGTCAAATTCAGGTGAGACTTTGAAATACTTGAAAAATGTTTCGTCGCTATCGGTAAGCTTGTCGTATATTTCTTCCGGTCCCAATAGGATAACCTTTGTAAGCATAGCGATAGGATATGGTCTAATAGATGACATCATCTCACCTTGCACTGCAGTGCTTGTGAGAGAACGCATTGTCATCTCCAGATAGCGCTTGAGTGTTGTCCAGAGCTCCTCGTTTTGTACTATTTCGCGTGCAGATAGTACAAGAAAGCCTCCACAAGCTTCTTGGTAACTCCCGCATCTAATTGAAAGATGAGGAGAAGTCTCTTCTTTTTCTATAAAGCCGAAAAGAGATGAGCGCGAAGGATGAGCTTCAATAATTAATGGACGACGAAAGGTCTTTTCCCTATCTATAGCAATATTTATTTTCCATGCATCAGAATTATCTGAAGCACTAGGTAAGAGATTTAAAAACTTTACTATTCGATTATTGCTTTTCCATTTTTCTATCAGAGTGCTTTTATCTACTTTGTTTTCTTTGAGACTAACTAAATCTCTTTGAAATTCTTTTGCTTTTCCTCTTTCAAAGAGGACGCAAATAGGGCGATTAGGATGTGTCTCATTGTGTAAGTAGGCAACATCTTTTAGCGTAGATACATCATTTTCTATCTTCGCAATCTCTTCCTTTAAAGCTGTAAGTCTGCCAGAGCCCTCGTCTCCAGAGAGGAAGATGTTGTAGCCAGGTCTTTCGATGGATAGCCCTAGCTTTAAAAGCCCCAAGGCTTTATCTTGTCCAATTATCTTTTCGCCACTTTTGACTGAAGAAAAATTATATTTATTAAAACTTAATTCTATATCTTGTTTCTTTATTTCGACTAACACGCTTAGAATTTTAGTAAGAGCCTATCTCTTAGTCAAACGATATGAATTTATTTATAATTTTTTAGCATATACAAAAAATTAAATATTTTTTCTTAAAAAACACTAAATTTTTGTAAAATTATTGAAAATTAATTGATATTTAACTCTTTTTTAACATATAAGACATAATAAATATGATAATACTTTGTCGAGAAGTGTTAAAAAGAGGTTTATATGTCACTCAAAATCAAAGCACTAGCAATTACTGACGAAAAAAAAGTTGAAGCACTTGATTTAACTACTCCAGATTTGGCTCCGAATGAGGTTCTTGTTAAAGTTAGAGCTGTTGCTCTATGTACATTAGAGCAAAGAGCTTTTAAAAGAGAAATGAAGATGCCTCTTCCTTTCTTGGGTGGCCATGAAGTTAGTGGCGATATTGCTCTTTTGGGAAGTGGTGTAAATAAAAAGCTTTGGAAAGAAGGACAACGTGTTGCTGTGAGAATGCTCTATTCTTGTGGTGAGTGTTATAACTGTAGAACAGGTCACACAAATATGTGTACATGCGCACAGCGTAAGCCTGTAAGAGAGGGCCTTATTCCTGGCCCTGGTGGACTGTGTGACTACATTATTGTTCAGCCTAAAGATCTCTTCTTAATTCCAGATGATGTTAGCTATGAAGAAGCTTCCCTTACTGAACCTCTTGCTTGCTGTGTTCATAGCGTTGAGAAAGCAAATATCCAATTTGGCGAAGATGTTGTTGTCATTGGTGGTGGTATTATGGGCATTAACCACGTAATGCTTGCTAAGAAGAAAGGCGCAAGAGTAATTATTTCTGAAGTTGATCCAAAGAGAAGAGAGCTTGCTCTTTCTTTAGGTGCAGATATAGCAATTAATCCAATGGAATGCAATGCTGTAGAAGAGGTAAAAAAACTAACAGACGGCAGAGGTGCTGATGTTGTTTTTAATACAACAGCAATCAGTTCTGTTGCTTCTGATGCTATTGATATGACAGGAGCGTGCGGAAGAATGATTCAATACAGCTCTCTACATCCAGATTCTCCTGTTCCTGTAAGTCCACAAATGCTTCACTCTTCAGAAAAGATTATTACTGGTTCTATTAGCCCAACAGAAAGAGACTTTTTTACTGCAAATAGATTAATTAGCAAGCATATTATAGATATGAAGCCATTAATTGCTACCTCATTCTCTTTTGATAATGCTCAAGAAGCATTTGAGAAAGCTATTGTTCCAGGAACATATAGAGTAATTGTAACAGACTGAAAATAGAAGGAATTTTAGGACTATGGCAAGTGTCACACTAAAAAATATTAGAAAGGTCTATCCTCCTATTGCTGCTTTAAAGAAGAAAAAAAATAAGGGTAATAGTGAGGTTAATTTAGAAGAGACTGAAGATGGTGTTGTTGCCGTTCAGGATTTTTCCATGGAGATAAAGGACAGAGAGTTCGTTGTTTTAGTAGGACCCTCTGGCTGTGGAAAGAGTACGACGCTAAGAATGATTGCTGGACTAGAAGATATTACTAGTGGTGAGCTCTATATAGAAGATGAGCTAGTGAATGAGAAAGAACCTAAAGATAGAGATATTGCTATGGTCTTCCAGAATTATGCTCTCTATCCTCATATGACTGTTTATGACAATATGGCATTTGCCTTAAAGAAGAGAATTAAGTCAAAAGAAGAAATTAGAGATAAGGTCTATAAAGCTTCTGAGATATTGGGTATTACCGAGTATTTAAATCGAAAGCCAAAGAATCTTTCTGGTGGTCAGCGCCAGCGTGTTGCTATAGGGCGTGCGATTGTTCGTAATCCTAAAGTTATGCTGATGGACGAGCCTCTTTCAAATTTGGATGCTAAGCTTCGTAATCAGATGCGTTCTGAGTTAATTAGACTACGTAAAGAGATAAATACAACATTTGTCTATGTAACTCATGATCAGACTGAAGCTATGACGCTTGGTGACCGTATTGTTGTAATGAAGGATGGGTGGGTTCAGCAAATAGGAACGCCTGAAGAGGTCTTTGATGAACCAGAGAATGTATTTGTAGCAACCTTTATCGGAACTCCTCAAATGAATTTATTTGATGGAATACTAAAGAGAAGGGGAGACGAATACACTGTTTTAATAAAGAATAAAGAGTTAAAGCTTTCCGATAAAGCAAACCGAATTCTTCTTAATAAGAATCAAGAAGAGACAGATGTATCTCTTGGCGTAAGGCCTGACGATATTACACTTTCATTCGATAGTGGTGACTTTAGTTCTGTAATAAGCGTAGTAGAGCATATGGGAAATGTACTCCATGCACATTTTGATTTTTGTTCTAAAGATGTTGTCGCTCTTTTAGATAAGAAAGATGACACTATCTACAAAAACTTGGAGATAGATAAGAGTATTTTCTTCTCTTTTTCTCCTTCTTCTATCTACCTTTTTGATCGAAAGAGTGGCAAGAATATTGCTAAATAAGGAAGACTAAATGAAAAAGGTTCAATCGGGTATAGCTAAAAAAAAGAGACGTGACAGGAAGAGAATATTTTTGCTTCTTCTTCCTATTCTCTTGTTTTCCATACTTTTTATCTATTATCCATTTCTAAAGACCGTAGTTAATGCCTTTTCTCGTGTAAACGCTAAAGGTATAATAAAGGGCTTTGCAGGATTAGAGAATTTTAGATATACCTTTACTCGTAAAGATTTTCTTCCAGCTTTAAAGCATACTTTGACTATTGCTCTTATAAATGTGCCAATAACACTTGTAATAACGCTCTCTTTAGCACTTTTAGCAAATAAAAAGCGAAAGCTAAGTGGTGTATATGAAACGCTATTTACACTTCCAATGTCAGTTTCAATGTCTGCTGCTTGTATGATCTTTAAATCGATGTTCAGTCCAAGCGTTGGCTTTGTTAATAGTTTTTTTGGCTTGAAGCTAGGTTGGTTTGAAAGCGCAGATACTGCTCTCGCGACATGCATTATTTTAACGGTTTGGATGGGTATTGGTTTCGATTTCCTTCTAATGCTTTCAGCTTTAAGAGGAATTCCAAAGCACATTATGGAAGCAACATATGTTGATGGAATAAGTGTTTGGAGAAGAATATTCTTTGTTCAAATCCCACTTATTAGCCCAACTATATTCTACGTATTCTGCACTAACTTAGTTCTTGCGATGATGACATCGGCTCCGATGATTATCATCATGGGAATAAGTGCTGAGTCTGGGGCAACAAACACGCTAATGAGCATGATGTATCAATCAGGTTTCTCAAGCTCAGATTATGGGCTCGCTGCAGTACTTAGCTTGACAGCTTTTGTTTTAACGCTTGGTTTTACAATCTTGTCATTTGTATTTGAGAAAAAGAAGGTTCACTATCAATGATGAAAAGAAAGACTAAACTATTAATTGAAGATATTGTAGTAACCACATTTGCCATTCTAATTGGACTTGTTATCATCTTTCCAATTATCTATTGTGTCTGTGGCGCTTTCAAAACACCTTCCGAGTTCCTTTCTCCAGGATTGTTTCCAAAGAGCTTTACTAATTTTGAGAACTTTAAAGAAGCATTAGCTAAGGGAAACCTACTTAGATATACAGTTAACTCCCTTATTATTGCATTCTTTGGTACAGCAATAAGACTTGTTATATCAATCCTTGCTGCGTATTGCTTCACCTATTACGATTTTAGAGGTAAGAACTTTGTCTTCTTTCTTATCCTTGGAACTATGATGATTCCAGGAGATGTGCTTCTTGCAACGAACTATCTTACTGTCTCTAAGATGCATCTTTTAAATACGTATTTGGGTGTAATGATTATATCTTTTGTTTCTGCATCTCAAATGTTTATGCTTAGACAGCGCTTTAAGAGCGTACCGAAAGATATGAGAGAAGCAGCTGAAATTGATGGGTATGGGGACTTTTGGTATATGTGGAGAGTCTTGCTTCCGATATGTAAGCCTGTAATAACAACACTATTTGTTCAAAGTTTTATTGGCTTATGGAATGCTTATCTCTGGCCACTCATTGTCACAGCTTCTTCTCCAAATATGAGAACAATAATGGTTGGTATAACAAAGCTTAATTCTTGGGAGGATGAGAACTATCAGCTTGTATTAGCTGGAGTATGTATCTCTCTTATTCCATCTTTGATTTTCTTCATCATTATGAGAAGGAATATGAAAAAGGGAGGAATGGATGGCTCCCTTGTTGGATAAAAATTATTATTTGGCCTAGCCAAATAGGAGGATTAAAATGAAAAAAATAGCTTCGACAATGCTTTTGTTAGCTCTCTCGCTTTCATTAGTTTTTGCTCAGGGTTCACAGGAGAAGGCTTCATCTTCTGTAGAACTTGGTTCTGAACCAGTCACAATCACATTCTGGCACTGTGCTTCAGATGATGCTGGTCTTTTAATGGACAAGTACATTAAAGATTTCAATGAAAACAACCAGTATAAGATTACTGTTAATGCTATTTATCAGGGACAGTATTCTGATGCAACAACTCTTATGAAGACTATTATCTCTGCCGAAAACTACAAAGAACTTCCAGATATGATGCAGTTAGATGCAACAGGTAAGGTTGATTACTATAATTCAGGAAAGGCTTTTACTATCGATGACGCAGTAAAAGAATATAGCGATGACGTTAAGGGCGACTATGTAGAAGCTGCATTAGGCAACTGGCAGTTCAAAGGAACTCAGCTTGGTCTTCCATTCGCTTCTTCTACAACTATTACATTCTATAATGCAGACTTGCTTGCTCTAGCAGGTTGGGATCACTGCCCAGATACATTCCAGGATGTAATTGCTCTTAAGAAAGATATGGAAAAAGCAGGACTCAGTGCTGCTACATATGGCACAGTTCCAAGCACACCAACACTTGCTAACTGGCTCGGCCAGCTTGGTAGCTATGTTGTTAACAACTCAAATGGTTCTGAGAGCACAGCAACTAAGCTCGATTGTATCGACAATGGCGCTCTTAAGACATTCCTCACAGAATGGAAAGCTATGTATGACAACGGAGCTGTCATGAACCAGAGCCTCTCTGTTAATCAGTTCATCAATGGTGAAGTTGCTATCGTTACAAACTCTTCAAGTAACGTTAATGCAATCTTAGAGAAGGTTAATGGTAAGTTTAATGTTGGCGCAAGCACATTTCTTCGTGTAAATGATAGTGCTTCCTATGGCGCAACTGTTTCTGGTTCTTGTCTTGTTATGTTCGATTCTTCTGATTCATTAAAGAAGAAGGCAACTTGGGAGTTTATGAAGTATCTAACAGGAAAAGATGTTCAGACAGACTTTGCTATCAACACAGGATACATCCCATCAAATAAGGCTAGTGTTCAGACAGAAGAGTATCAGACGCTCCTCGCTTCTAACCCAATGTATAAGGTTGGACCTGAGCAGCTTGAAAAGACACCATCTAGCATGAGAAGTGTTACAGTTGGACCATCTGCAGATTTCTACTATGGAATCATGAATGGAGTTTCTGACATGCTTAAGAATAATAGTAGTGTTGATGATGCACTTCTATCAATCTCTACTAACTTACAGGGACTTTTAGATCAGTACGCTAGAAATAATATGTAAAGGAAGTGTGCTGCAGCACTCTTAAGGTGTTGCAGCAAAAATTATTATGAATTTATCTACATCAACAAATATTGCTGCTTTTTCTCCGACTCGTGCACGCTATGCTATGAAGCAATGCATTGAAGTATGCGCAAAGGCTGGATACAAATACCTAGATGTTAATTTTTGTGAGTGCATGAATCCTAATTCTAGGATGCGTGATGATGATTGGATGGATTATGTAAAAGAGATTGCAGCATTAGGAAAGCAACTAGGTGTAACTTTTACACAATCTCATCTCCCTTATTATGATATTTTTGCAAAAAATGATTGCGATAAGGTTTCTCTAATGGAGGAACTCATTAGACGCTCCATTATTGCTTCTGCATATCTTGGCATAAGGTGGACTGTTACCCATCCCGGTACTGTATATAGTGCAGGCCCAGATATGTCTGTCTCACTAGAGAGAAATCTTGAATATTACTCAAAACATGTCAAAACTGCGAGAGAAAACGGAATAGGTATTGCTCTTGAAAATGATTTTGAATATAAGAGTGCGCCTTACCAGCACATCTTCTGCTCAAATGTCTATGAGCAATGTGCTTTGATTGATGGCTTTAATGACCCCGAGTATGTTGGCGCTTGCTATGATTTTGGACACGCTAATCTCGTTGGTGGATTTCATAGACAAAACTTAAATATTCTTGGTTCTAGGCTTAAAGCTGTCCATGTACAAGATAATAAGGGACTTAGCGATGAGCATCTATTACCTTTCCATGGCAACATCGATTGGAAAGAAGCAATGAGAGGTCTTGCAGATATTTCCTTTAAAGAAGATTTGACATTCGAAATTCAAGAGTGGGGAAGATTCTATCCTCCAGAGTTGAAAGAGATGATGATTGAGTATTCTATAAAGGTAGGTAATATTTTGATTTCTTACTATGAAGAAGCTCTAAAAGAAAAGGAAGAGAAAAAATGAAAAGACGTATGAACAATATATTTCGTAAGGATGGAAAAGCTTTCATTCTAGCTATGGATCATAGTGCTATGATGCCATCTCCAGATTTAGCTAATCCTGGAAAGATTATATCTGAAGCTGTATCTGGCGGGGCAGATGGTTTTTTGACAACTTATGGCATTGTCAAGAACTACCAGAAAGAGTTTGGTAATACTGCTATCATTTTGCGTTCTGATGGCGGAATAAGCGCTATTCGTAAGCCAATGGCTGAAATGGAAGCTTTGTATACAGCTGAAGATGCAATTCGTGTTGGAGCTGATGCTCTTCTTTGTATGGGATACCCCGGAAGCCAGACTAATGAGCATACACTTAAGTATTTAGCCCAGCTATCTGCTGATGCTGAACGCTTTAATCTTCCTGTTGGAGCTGAAATGCTCCCTTATGGCTTTGAAAAGCCAGATGGCATCGACACAAGAACTGTTGATTTAATGAGCTTTGCTTGCCGCTTAGGCGCTGACTTGGGTGCAGATTTCATTAAAGCTGAGTTTGTTGGTGGCCCAGAGTTTAGAAAAGTTGTCGACAATTGCTACGTTCCAATTCTTGTTCTTGGTGGTTCTAAAGCTAAGTCATTAGAAGAAATATTTACAAATATTCATGATGCAATATTAGCCGGTTCAAGTGGAATCATCATGGGACGCAATATTGTAAGACAGCCTAACATTGCTAAAGTATGTGAAGCAATAAGTGCTATTGTCCATGAGAACATAAGCGTAGAGGATGCTCTTAAAATTGCTAAATAAAACGGAGGATGTTGCCTATGGTAGCATCCTCAATTTTTAGATTCAATTGCACATAATATTTACTTGAAAAGTGTGTAGGAAATTGTATAATTATACTTGAAAAAATTTAAGTGAAAAATTTTCAAGTAAAATAATATGTTTATTGGACGAACGGAAGAAAAGAAAGTATTGCATGATTTTTTTACAAATAATAGTAAGAAAGCAGCACTTGTATTTGGTAAAAGGCGAGTAGGTAAGACTACACTCATTATAGAAGCATCTAGAGACTTTGATGGTATTGTTATATTCTTCGAATGTGGTAAGGTGAGCCTTGAAAGGAATATAGAATCCTTCTCGAAAGCAGTTTCATCTGCTCTTAATATAAGTCTTAGTTCTTCTGATTTCGAGTCTATTTTCTCTGTTTTGAAACTCCTTAACAAAAAAGTTCTAGTCATTATTGATGAGTTTCAATATTTGAAAAGAAAAACAGATGATTATGAAGCGGAATCGGCCTTTAAGAGTGTGATTGATAATCTTAGCTCCAACATAAAGATTATTCTCAATGGTTCGTCAGTCAGTGTAATGAAAGACACTCTTTCTTATTCGAATCCTCTCTATGGTCGTTTTGATACAATAATCAATCTTCTTGAATTTGATTATTATGACTCATCACTTTTTTCTCCAGAGCTTTCAGTAAGAGATAAGATATCTTTTTGGGCAATTTTTGGAGGATCTCCTTATGTTCTTTCCTTAGTTGACTATTCCTTATCTTTAAAGGAAAACATAATCAATCTCATTCTTAATCGCAATGGATCTATTCGTACATATATTGAGTATGTAATTTCATCTGAATTAGGTGGCATGAATTACCTTAATGACATCCTTGATGCTCTTAAATCATCTTCTCTTAGGTACAATGAAATAGAAGACAAGATTAAAATTAGCAAAACAGGAATATTAGCTCGCTATCTAGATGCTCTCCTTGATTTAGATGTAATTGAAAAACGTAATCCTATAAACAAAGAAGGAGACAAAAAAAAGAGATTCTATACGATAAAAGATAATCTTTTGAAGTTCTATTTCTCATATATTTATTCTATGAGAGGTCTCATAAATACTATTGGTGAGGAGACATTCTACGAAAAGAATATTGCCCAAAGCATCAATACATTCATAAGTTATCGTTTTGAGGAGACTGTAAGGCAATATTTTTCTCGTCAAAGTAGAAAAGGAAATATCAGCCTCATCAATATAGGTACTTATTGGTATGATGACAAAATAAAGAAGACAAATGGTGAGTTTGATTGTGTTATAGAGAATAGTAAAAAAAAGTATTCTATATATGAAGCCAAGTTTTATTCTTCTCCAATGACAAAAGAAAATGTTGAAGAGGAGATAGATAAAATAAAACAAATTGCGGAGATTGATGTTATAAAATATGGAGTCGTTTCTTCCTCTGGCTTCATTGGCCCTAAGCTAGATGATGTAGATTACATTACAGGTGAAGATCTCTTTAGCTAACAACTTTCTATTTTTGCTTGTTTTAATAAAGCTGAGATGAATATACTGATTAAATGACAATAAAAGAATATGTAAGTGAATTAGAGACTCTTTTAGACATTTCCTCCTATAGTGATATATCACTTAATGGTATACAGATAGACACAGAGGATAGAGAACTTAAGAAAGTTGGGTTTGCTGTTGATGCATGCTATGAGACAATAGATGAAGCAGTAAAAAGTAATTGTGATATTCTTGTCGTTCATCATGGTCTTTTTTGGGGTTCGCCTCTCGCTATAACATCATCGCACTATAATCGAGTAAAGAGAGCACTTGATGGAGGCCTATTGCTTTTTGCTGCTCACATTCCGCTTGATGCTAATATTCCATATGGTAACAACGCTCAAATTGCCATCTCTCTTGGTATGAAGGAATTTGATGGCTTTGGAGAGTGGAAAGGAAAGCTTATTGGCCTAAAGGGTAAGCTTCCTTTTCCTATGACAATTGAAGAGATAAAAGCACTTTTAGGAGTAAAGCATTCTGTTTTTATTAATGGAAACGGTAAAGAAAAAATAGAAAGTGTTGCTATTGTTTCTGGTAGTGGCTCAAGTGACACAGAGGACGCTATTAAGAGTGGCGTTGACTTGTTTATTACTGGCGAAATACATCACGAAGTTTACCACCAAGCAATGGAAAATGGCTTAAGCGTCCTTGCCTTTGGCCACTATGACTCTGAGACTTTTGGTGTGAAAGCTCTTAAGAGAATGACAGAAAAGAGATATAATGTGGAAACTACTTTTATAGATGTGGAGACAGGGCTTTGAACGATAAGTGGAAAAGATATAAACCATTAATACTTTCTCTCTTAATTATCATAGTGGACCAAATAACGAAGGCATTAATTGTTAAAACAATAAGCGAGGGTTCAATTGGTTGGAGAAGTAAAAAGGATTTATTGTGGATAGTCCATGTTAGAAACAACGCCGTTGCTTTCTCTCTTGGAGAGAATGCTCCTGTCGCTTTAAAGTATGTTCTCTTCGTTGCTCTGCCTTTAGTTGTAATGGCAGGAGTTTGCTACTTAGTAGTTTCTAAGAAATATGATAAGGAGTTTTCCACTCTAGAGCGATGGTGTCTTGCCGGAATACTAGGTGGAGGATGTGGAAATTTAATAGATAGACTCTTTAGGTCTCTTAGAGTTGTAGATTTTATTAGCGTCAAATTCTATGGTTTATTTGGCTTAGAACGTTTTCCTACATGGAATGTCGCAGATAGTGCTGTTGTAGTATCTGTAATACTTTTATTATTATCATTTATAATAAAGGAAATTAAAGGAAGTAAAAAAAATGGGTGAAAAGAAAAAGATTAATACAGTTCTATTTATGGTAGTTGCTACACTTTTTAATGTTGCACTTATTTTTGTATTCTTCATCCTTCTTATGCTTTTATTGTCACTTATCATGAGATATACAAATATGGGGGAAAATGCTTTTACTATTGGCTCTGTTATTGTCATTGTATTGTCGTTTGTGCTCTCTTTCTTTGTTTATAAAAAGGCTGTTGAATGGGCAAATAATAAGTGGGATATAGGACCAAAAGGTAAGAGTGGGAGAGACTAAAAGATGCGCTATCAGACGCTTGAAAAGCTTACTGGTGCCTATTGGTATTCTTTTAGCGATGAACCAATAGCAACGCGTGGAGCTTTAAGACTATGCGATCCTGCATATTTACTTCCAGAAGAATCTCCCGACGGGCTATGGCATATGTTTGCCCATACTGCTGTCGGAGTTGAGCATCTTTCTTCAACTAGTGGACTCGAGTGGAAAAGAGAGCATTTAATTGTTGCACGAGGACACTCTCCATGTATTTTTAAAGAAAATAATACGTATTATCTTTTTTATGAAATACATGATAGAACATCATTTTTTAAAAAGGATGATAATAGCCTCTCTTCTTCTCGTATCATGCTTACATCTAGTACGGATTTGCTTCTTTGGTCTGAACCAAAGATGGTTTTGGACTCTGAGAAGATTACAAGAGCTCAATATAAAAATGGTCCTGTTAGAATTTCTCGTCCTCAAATAATTGAGTGGGATGGTGGATACAGACTATATTTTGGTGCAGGAGAGACGAGGCTATATGATACAAATCAAAAAGCAACCGCACGCTTAATGTATGCTCAGTCTGATTACTTAGATAGAGACTATAGAGTTAATCCAGAGCCTATTTTAGATATTGAACCTGATAGTTTATATCGTAACTTAGCGACAGGTTCTGTCCATATTGTAAAGTGCTCAGATGGCGTTGCTGCCTTTGAATGTGCTTTTTCTTATGATGAAGAGAAAAGAAAATCTACAACAAACCTGTTGCTTTTAACTAGTCTAGATGGCGTAAGCTTCACCTTTAATAAGCTAATACAAAAGACACCTACAGAGGGTTGGGCTAGTAGATATATAACAAGTGTAGATGTACGCTATAAAGAGTCTGAAAATAGTTGGTATTGTTATTATTCAGCTAATGGCTATGTTACTGTATTGGGTCATAAGTTTGTTAAAGAATCCCTTGGTCTTCTTCTTGCGACTGACGCAAAATAAAATCGATTTTTAGCTGTTGAAAGATGTCAAATTTACCACAAAAAAAGAGAAAAAGTTATAATTGATATAATGGAGAAAAAAATGAACCCTATAGAACTAATAGATTTTGATAAATGCCAAAAGAACCTAAGGTTCTATGGTGGAATGTCTGGCGACAAATACGGAATCGATTATAATAATGAGCCATATATTTTGAAGTTTCCGCAAAACACACAAAATTTTAAGTTAATGAATCATTTGAGTTACAGCAATAATTCTTATTCAGAATTTATTGGTTCTCATTTTTATGAATATGTTGGGATACCATCTCACAAAACTTTACTTGGGACAGCAAGAAATCACATCGTTGTCGCTTGCAAAGATTTTTGTCTTGATGAATATGTTTTAATCGAATTTGCAAAACTTGCAAATGCTGCAAACTCAGAATCGGGAAATATAAAAATTCCTTCTAGTGGACACGAAGATCGTACAACGATTCTAAGCAATATTCTCAGTATTATTGAAACTCTTGATGTGTTAGCACCTCTAAGAGTTGAAATTAAAGAAAGATTTTGGGATATGTTTGTGATAGATGCAATTATAGCAAATCCAGATAGAAATAGTGGTAATTGGGGTGTACTAAATCCTGTTGGTTCAAAAAAACCTGAAGCGTTAACCTTAGCACCTGTGTTTGATAACGGAAATAGCCTTAACTGCAAGATAAGTGATGAAACAATTGTACAAAGTTCAAGCAAGGAAATAACAGAGATATCGTTGAAAGTTGCTTCTGTTTTCCAACATATTGATGAAAAAGGTGAAGCACACAAAATAAATCCTTATTTGTTTATAAAAAAAATGTCGAATAACGATTGTAACAAAGCTGTTGTTAGACTTGCTCCTAGAATTCAGGATGTATTAAAGAAAATAAAGGAGTTGATAGATGCACTCCCGGGAATGTCAAATGAGAGGAAAACTTTCTATTCAAATTCTATGACTATAAGATATAATAATAGTATCCTTCCTGCTTATAAAGAGCTTTCTTCAAAAGCATAAAATCTATCGAGGATGCTCATAAGATGATACTACATAAAGATATTAGCATAGATTTCAAGGTTTCAAAGAGCCTAAAAAGAGATATGGAAGAGGCTGAGAAAATCTACGACGAAAAGGGTGGCGAATCTCTCGATTATATCTTTAAGACAGATGAAATAGAGGGGCAAGCGAAGTCGCTATATTGGGCTGGCTATCTAACATATGAACAAGCCGACTTAATTCTCTATAAATTTGGTATGTAGGTCCAAAAAAAATGAATAGGGCTATATGACTTATGAGATTTTAGTCTCATTCGTGCAATAGCCCAGTGTGTTAGATATTCTCTTTAAGAGATGCACTAATTAAACCAATAAAGAGTGGGTGAGGGCGCTGAGGTCTACTCTTAAACTCTGGATGGAACTGAACAGCAACAAAGAAAGGATGGTCTTTTATTTCAACTTCCTCAACAAGCCTTCCATCTGGACTTGTTCCTGCAATATCCATCTGGCTATTATCGAAGAGCTCTCTATAGTCATTGTTAAATTCATATCTATGTCTATGGCGCTCATCAACACTAGATGTCTTATATAGCTCTTCAAGCACACTTCCTTCTTTTATAGAACAAGGGTAGGCACCAAGCCTCATTGTTCCGCCTTTCTTTACACCTTTCTGGTCTGGCATTAAATCTATGACGCTGTATTTACCATATTTATCGAACTCGGATGAGTTGGCATTCTCAAGCTTTAGAACATTCCTTGCAAATTCGATAACAGCAACTTGCATGCCAAGGCATATTCCAAGGTAAGGTACTTTGTTTAAGCGTGCATACTTACATGCGCTAATCTTTCCTTCGACTCCTCTGTAGCCGAAACCTCCAGGAACAAGAATGCCATCAACATCGCTAAAGATTGTTGCTGCATTTTCATCTGTTACAGTTTCACTATCTACCCATTTTATGGAGCAATTAGCACCCAGTGACCAAGATGCATGTTTAAGTGCTTCCATTACAGATAGATAGGCATCATGAAGCTCCATGTATTTACCAACCATAGCGATTCTTACTTCTTTTGTTGCTTTATGGATGTTGTCGACCATGTTCTTCCATTCAGTAAGGTCAGGCTTTTTGTCATCTAAGTGTAATATACGACAAACAGAATCATCTAAGCCTTCGCTATGTAGCATTAGCGGCGCTTCATACAAGACAGGGACTGTCTTATTCTCTATTACACAATCTCTTTTGACATTACAAAATAGAGAAACCTTTTCTTTTATCGATTCTTCTATTGGCTCATCGCTTCTAAGTACTATGATATCTGGAAAGATACCGGCAGCCATAAGCTCTTTTACAGAGTGCTGAGCTGGTTTTGATTTGTGTTCTCCTGAAGCTTTTAAGTAAGGGACAAGAACAACATGGATAAAGAGACAATTCTCTGGTCCAACTTCATGTGAAATTTGTCTTATTGCCTCTAAAAATGGCTGAGACTCAATATCTCCAGTTGTTCCACCAATTTCTGTAATAACAACATCTGCAGAGCTTGTTTTTCCACATGAATAGATGAAATCTTTAATTTCATTAGTAACATGAGGAATAATCTGGACAGTATGTCCAAGATATTCTCCATTACGTTCTTTATTAAGGACATTCCAGTAAACCTTTCCACTTGTAAGGTTAGAGAACTTACTTAAGTTTTCATCAATAAATCTTTCATAGTGTCCTAAATCTAGATCTGTTTCAGCACCATCTTCAGTAACAAATACCTCTCCATGCTGTAGCGGAGACATAGTGCCAGGATCTACGTTCATATATGGATCAAGCTTCTGTGATGCAACCTTATAGCCGCGCTCTTTTAAGAGACGCCCAAGAGACGCTGCCGTAATACCTTTTCCAAGTCCAGATACAACTCCACCTGTTACGAAGATGTGTTTAGTCATAAAACCTCCCTAAAAAAATAAGGACACCTAGATGGTGTCCTCTGTATAAAGTGAGAAAGAGCCACTCTCGCTACAAAAGCGAGTGAGAAAGAAGAAGAAAGACAGCTCTTTCTTTTCTCTTTTCTATGCCATTGCTCTATTTTCTGGCTCATCTCTTAATTCCTAAATATGGTGTGATAATGATTCTTTTTGGGCTTTTGTGTCAATAAGAAGAAGACTAAAAATTAAAGTAATTAAAATTCATTTTTTAGTTTTTATGTTTTGCTGTGCTATAATTTTTAATGTAAGAAAAGATGTCTAGAAATAGACTACAGTTTTGAAAAAATGATTTTGCTCTAGTAATAGGGGAAGAGTATCAATGAAAGGTTCTGAGTGCAAATTTGTTAAATTTATGGAAGGTGCTGATAAGAGATTTGTTATTCCTGTTTATCAAAGAAATTATGATTGGAAGATAGAAAACTGTAACCAGTTGTATGAAGACCTTAAAAAGATTATCAGGGAACACAGAGAAAATCATTTTTTTGGAAGTATTGTTTCTGTTTTTAATCCTAATGGAAATAATGAAGAATTCCTAATTATTGATGGGCAACAACGCCTTACAACAGTATCTCTATTGTTCCTAGCAATGTATAATCTAATGGACCAAGGTATTGTTGTTCCAGAAGCTTCTAACCTTAAGCAACGAATTTTTGAAGAGTATCTTGTTGATAAATGGAAGCCAGAGGATACTCGTATAAAATTAAAACCTGTTAAGAATGACCAAACTGCTTTTGAAAAGTTATTTTCTGATTCAACTGAATATATTCGCGATTCGAATTTGACTATAAATTATAATTATTTCTACGACAGAATTCAGAAACAAGAGATTACAATTGACCAACTATATCATGCAATTTGTTGTTTAGAAATTATCAATATTCGTTTAGATAAAGATGATAATCCTCAACTTATTTTTGAAAGCTTAAATTCGACGGGACTTGATCTTAGTGAAGGTGACAAAATTAGAAACTATATTCTGATGGGGTTACCTTCTGAAAAGCAGAATGATTATTATGATAAATATTGGAATAAGATAGAAATTTGCACTAAGTATGATGTTAGCGCTTTTATCAGAGACTATTTGAGCGTCAAGCAGCAAGCTATTCCACAGCAGAAAAGAATCTATATTAATTTCAAGGAATTTGTCGAACTTGGAAAAATTGCAACAGAAGTATTACTCGCTGAGATGTTGGCTTATGCTAAGCGATATCAAATTCTTTTGGGAGGTAATTCTGGTAGTACTACGCTTAATGCATGTATTGATAGACTAAATCGTTTGGAAACGACAGTAACAAGACCTTTCTTCCTTGAAGTATTACGTTTGTATGATGAAAGGAAGTTAACACTAAATGATGTCACAGATATTTTTATGATGACTGAAGACTATCTCTTCCGTAGAACAATTTGTGATTTACCAACAAATGCCTTGAATAAAATCTTCTTAATGCTACATAGAGAAATTGTTCGATACGATGGAAGTGAAGACAATTACCTTGAAAAGTTTAAATATGCATTACTATCGAAGAAAGAGAAAGCTCGATTCCCAAATGATGATGAGTTTAAAAAAGCATTTGGAGAACGACAAGTTTACCTCATGAATAGTAAGAACAAGGTTTACATTTTTGAGCGTTTTGAGAATTTTGGTACAGCTGAAGATAAAGATATATACCGTCATTGTGATGATGGCACCTATTCTATTGAGCATATTATGCCTCAGCATCTTACTCCTTTATGGCAAAAACAGTTGGGTGATAATTACAATCAAATTCATGAGGAGTGGCTTCATAGGTTAGCAAATTTAACTCTTACAGCATATAACTCAAAATATAGCAATAGCTCATTTGATGAAAAGAAAAACATGCCGAATGGTTTTGATGATAGTGGTATCCGCATGAACACTTGGATAGCAAAAAAAGACAAATGGACACTTGATGAGCTAGAAGAACGTAATGAGTGTCTTATGAGCAAAGCTCTTAAGATTTGGGAAAGGCCAGAGACTGAATATAAACCCAAAGAGAAGCAACTTGATACATATACACTTGATGATGAAGGCGAACTAACAGGTCGTAAAATTGCTAAGTTTTCTTTTAAGAATACAGAACAGCCGGTAACTAATTGGGTAGAGTTATATCAAAAAATTGTCCAGATTCTATACGAAGAAGATAAAACTATAATCACTAAGCTAGCTTTATCAGAAAATGAGAGCAATCTACTTTGTTTTAATGCAAATCCTGATACTCTTCAAAAATCTGTTGAAATAGGGGATGGTATCTATTTGCTGTCAAACAATAGCACTCAAAATAAGCTTACTTTCTTAAACAGGTTGTTTAAATTGTATAATGAAGACCCGACAGATCTTGTGTTTTATCTTCGTGATGAAAGTGAAAATAATATAGATTATGACGATAAGTACAATCTTCTCCGCAGACGATATTGGGCTTATGCACTTCCTATTATAAAAGAAAAGAATGAAGAAAATGGTACTTTCTCTAATGTTAATTCTTCAAAAGGTAGTTGGCTTAGTGGTTCTTTTGGTATTGGGGGGGTTACTATCTGCTGTGTGGTAAACTATCTTGGTGTTCGAGTAGAAGTTCTATTTGGAAAGAAAAATAAAGAAGAGAATAAAAATGCCTTTGACAATCTATATAAACACCAAAAAGAGATTGAAGTGGCATTAGGAACTACTCTTCAATGGAAAAGTGATGATGATAATAAGACATCAAAGGTATTTGTTGAACTCAAGAATGTTAGTATCGGAAATGAAACAAATTGGCTACAAATGGCAAATTTCCAAGCTACATGGGTAAAGAAATTCTATGATGTTGTTGTCCCATACATAAAATAAATAGAGTTCTAAATTTTACTCTTTATATCGTGAAATAAGTACATGAAATTATATACTATCTTTTTATGCACAAGGACATATTTTGACCTAGTGAATGGCATAAAATAAGAACACAGCGAGTATATTCCTTGTATAATTGATGTATTAGGTGGCGATATAGATTTATAGAATTAATTGTAATGGAAAAATAATTAAATAGAAAATGGGAGGGGTGTGGCTTTATGGAGAAAGAAAAATCACGTATTTATCAAGATGTTGCTAGCAATATTAAGAATAGACTTAGGGATAGAAATTATTCTATTGGTTTAGATCTTGGTGTAGGTTCAATTGGAATTGCTGTTGTTGCAATGGAACCCAACGATAAAGGAATAAATTATCCCACAGAATTAATATATGCTAATTCTAGGATTTTTACCTCTTCAAAAGGAGCCGCAGAAAGAGGACAGTTTAGAGGTCAAAGAAATAGTATAAGACATAAGGCACATAGGTTAAGAAAGCTTTGGCAACTACTAGCTACTAGAGGGTTTATGAAACCATATTCCTCTGAAATAGTTCAGGATCCAGCTATTCTGAGATTTTCAAAGGAAATGATAAAGTCTGATCCATATGAATTACGACTTAAAGGATTAAATGAAAAGCTTTCTATAGAAGAAATAGGTGTCGCTCTCTATCATTTGGCAAATCACAGGGGTTCCTCTTCTGTGCACTCTTTTTTGGATGAGGAAAAGACGAAAGATGAAGAAAAAGCTGAAGAGCAAATTAACCAAACAAAAAATCTTGCTAAAAAATATGGTGTGGATACATATATTGAGATACTAAATTGTTTCAATATGAATGGAATAAAAGGATATAGAAACAAGGATGTAAGACCTTCAGATTTTATAATGCCAATGCCAACAAGAGATATAATTCTTAAAGAGTTTGAGAAACTTATTAATACACAGAAGTACTTTTATCCTGATCTTTTAGATGAAGATTATATTTCTCAAATACATGATATTGTTTTTTATGAGAATCTCAAAATTGTTCCAGAGGCAGCTAATTGCCCATATTTTCCTGAAGAAAAAAAGTTGCCAAAGGCATCTTTTCTTAATGAAGAACGCCGATTATGGGAAGCCTTGAATAATGTAAGAATTTTAATGGAGAGACAAACAGAATCAGGGCATGTCTATGTGGAAAAGATATCTTTGGAGAAAGATGAAAAAAAGCAACTCTTTAAGGTATTAAGAGATGGGAGTGATATTTCTCCAGCTTACATTCGCAAAGTCTTTCCTAAATATGGAAAATTGAAAAACGAGAATATTCTACTTCAAGGTAGTGATAAAAAGAACACAAATATAAAAGGATTTAGGTTCAAAAAACTTGAAGAGTTGTCCTGTTTTAAAGAATTAAGTGACAATGATAAAGACAAGTATATATCATTGTTTGTTAATACTCCTGATGATGATTCGTTGAAAAAGAAGCTAATTTCCCAACTTGGATTTTCAGAGGAAAAGGCTGATGATGTAATAAAAAATACACCAAAGCTTATAGGAGATTATGCTCCTGTTGGAAAGACAGCAATGCTATTATTAATGCCTTTCATTGAAGATGGACTATCTTTCCATGAAGCGGAAGAACAAGCGCTTAAAGAAGGTATTCTTGAATCTCATACAGATCAAATAGTTTATGATTATTTACCTTATTATGGCGAAGTAATTCCCAATTCAACGCAGAGCCTAGCTGGTAAAGCATGGCACTCTTCATTTTATGATAAAGTAGGTAAAAAAGGTTTTATTAAACCTCATACAAATTCAGATGAAGAGAAATATGGACGAATAGCAAATCCTGTTGTTCATCAGACCTTAAATGAGCTTAGAAAACTAGTTAATGAAGTTATTAGTATTATGGGTAAAAAGCCTAGTGAGATAACAGTTGAACTTGGTAGAGAACTAAAATTAGGACAAGAGGCAAGAGAAAAACTCAATCTAGATAATAATATCCGTTCGAAGGAAAATAAAAAAATATACGATGAGTATTGTATTCCCAATAGTCTGTCTACAAAGTATATAAAGAGGTTTAGGTTATTAGAGGAACAAAATTATAAGTGTCCATATTGTCTAAATATGATAAAAGCAAATGATGTTGTTTCAGGTAATGCAGATATAGATCATATATTTCCTGAAGAAGATACTGCTGATTCATCAGAGAACAATTTGGTTCTTGCTCATAAGTATTGTAACGAGGTAGTAAAGAAGAAACAAATTCCAAGAGTGGCTTTTGGTTCAAATGTTGTTTTATGGAACAAAATTGAGCAATTTATAGATGAAACTTCCTCAATGGAGAGTAAGCGTTGGCGTTTTGAATTGACAGAAGAAAAGTATCAAGATTACCTAGCAAAAAACACCTTTCTTAATAGATTTAAATCTGACAATGCTTTTGCTGCTAGAATTGCGTGTGAGTATTTACTTTCTCTTTTTCCTGCAGAAAAGAAGTATACAGCTGTTCGTACTATAAAAGGAGCTGAAACTGCTGCATTAAGAAGGTCTTGGAATTTAAATGGTATAACACAGTTACTAGCGTCCTTTCATTTAATGGAAGAGAATGATGATTTTGTCAATGAAAAGAATAGGTTAGATGCTCGCCATCATGCTTTAGATGCAATAGTTGCTGCATATTACTCCTATTCTGTTAAGCAGATGATTAATTCTATTTCTAAAGAAGGGAGCAATCAAAAGGAAATATCTAAAAGAGTACCAATTCCAAAGTATTTTAGAATAAATAATAATTTAAGTACCACAGAGCAACGAAATGATTTTCATGATTACATTGAGAATTTTTTAATAAGTAACACATTTGTGAGCAGAAAAGTTGATACTGATAAAAATGGAGAGTTATTAAAGGCCACTCAGTATTTAATATTAGCCATGAAGGATGATAGTCTTATTTTACTTACAAAAAAGAGATTAAAGAAGCTAAAAGCAAAAACATTTCTAGGAAGTAAATCGGGATCCATAGAACATGAATTGAGTGGAAACTATGTAAAACCCAAATGGCTTAATAACGATCAAGATAGGGAAATTAATAATTTTTTGATTCACAATCAACAACTATTCGAGTTGATTTTAGCAAATAAAGATAAGGCAAAAGAAGAATTAGAAAAGGCTAATGAAGAAAGAATTTCAGTTGGTAAGAAATCCATTGAAATAAATGAAAAACGAATTGTTGCAAAAACGATTGAGATTACGGGTGGAATGTATTATTCCCTAACAAATAACCAACGCAAAAAAGTCTTTGTAGCTAAAGAACCATCTTGTTCTGAGAGAGGTTCTGCTTTTGATACAGGTGCTAATTTCGCTCTTGATTTGTATCATGATGAGAAAGGCATAATAAAAGGAGAGGTTATCAGAAAAATTAGTGCCATTGATAAGAATTATGTACCAGAGTACAAAAAAAAGGGCTTTTGTCTTTATGAACGTATTTACCCCGGAGATATTCTTGAAGTTGATTATGTGCCACGATCTCCTACCAATGCAAAGAATGATTTTGTTAAAGGAATTATTACTCCAAATGCACCACAAGGAAAGACCTTTCTTGTTGTTAACACATTTACAGAAAAGGGAAAAAGTGTTCAAGTGTATTACGATTCTTTGATGTCATCAAAAGCAGGACAAAAAGGATCATTTTATACGTCGGCCTTAAATAGTCAAAGCATAAGAAAAGTCTGTTTATCTGAGGCTGGAATAGTAGTATATCGTTCAAGACTATTAAAGGATTTAAAAAATGTGGAGAGTACTTGAAATTGCCGGAGATGGTTACTTTTTGCATGTTCGTAATAAAAATGTATTAGTAGAGAAAGAAGGAAGACCTCCTTTACCTATATCTTTTTCTGACCTTCATTCTGTTATCTGTCATGGGCAAAATATAAGTTTTTCTGATTCTTTTTTTGAAGGGTGTCTTAGAAACGAGATTCCTATTACTTTTTGCGATGAGAAGCATCTTCCATTGGGGATGCTTCTTCCTTTTTATCAACATACAGATGGATTACAGCGTATCCAAAAACAAATTAATGCAAAACTTCCAAAGAAAAAACAGGCATGGCGACTAATAATAAAATCTAAAATTTCTGCACAGGCAGGTGTCTTATCTTTTTTTGAAAAAGAAAGTTCTATTATTTTGAAAGCGATGGCTGACCATGTTCTTTCTGGAGATTCCACAAATTTAGAAGCTCAAGCAGCAAGAGTATATTTTGAATCATTATTTGGGGAAGATTTTGTTCGCTCAGATGACGATTGCGAGATTAATACCATATTAAACTATGGATATTCAATTATAAGGTCAACTGTAGCTCGTGCGGTTTCTTCTTGTGGATTACACCCAAGTTTTGGGGTATTTCATTCGGGTAGAATAAATCCATTTTGTCTTGTTGACGATTTAATGGAGCCTCTTCGTCCAATAGTTGATAGAAAAGTGTTTGATTTGTATCAGTGTGAAAAAAGTATAGAGCTAAATCCTTACATAAAGAAAAATTTAATTGGTTTAACAACCGAGCCTGTAAAATTTGGGCCATTATCTATGGAACTACCTATAGCTGTTAGAAAGTATGTAATGGAATATTTGTCATTTATTTCAGGAGAGAAGAACGATATTACTTTCCCGAAAATGAAGGATTAATTCAGTGGCAGTAGGAGTATATGAGGCGGTGTGGCTATTTGTAGGATTTGATTTACCAACGTTGACAAAAGAAGATAGGCGAAGAGCTTCTAATTTTAGAAAGGATTTGCTTGATATGGGTTTTAGAATGTTTCAACTCTCTTTTTATACTTATTATTTTAGATCAAAACAACAGGCAGAAACTGTAGCAGATAGAATAGAAAAACTAGTCCCGAAAAATGGAACTGTTTCTATCTTTTTTATTACAGATATGCAGTTTTCGATGATCAAAACCTTCTATGGTGGGAAAGTAATTGACGAAGTTGAACCTGAACAAGGTTTATTGCTTTTATAAAAAGAGCCTCCCTTTCGGAGGCATTTTTCGACTAACGTCTTATTAGAGATGTTACCCGACTTAAACTATGATGAGCCTATTTTATCAAATTATATTAGAAAAAAGAAGTCAAAAAATTTAAAAAATGGGATTTAGTACAATAAAATATACCTAAAATCCCAAAATTTTGAAGAAGTTTTTCTTCTAACTTCAATAAAACTAACAATTTAATGCTAGTAATATTGTATCATAGTTTAAATCGAGTAGCATCCCCAACAACAATTTGCTTACAATGAAAAAATTTTATAATTGTATCATAGTTTAAATCGAGTAGCATCCCCAACTAGGAATTAAAAGCACTTATGAGAATACGGATTGTATCATAGTTTAAATCGAGTAGCATCCCCAACGGATAAAGGTAGAACAATTCCTTTTCAATTATTGTATCATAGTTTAAATCGAGTAGCATCCCCAACTTAGAGCACTGCATACCAAAACAAAAATATATTGTATCATAGTTTAAATCGAGTAGCATCCCCAACAGACAAGTTGGAGTCACGCAAAGACAAACAATTGTATCATAGTTTAAATCGAGTAGCATCCCCAACCAGAAGTACAGCAAGCTATCTTTGACATGGATTGTATTATAGTTTAAATCGAGTAGCATCCCCAACATTCTGTCATGTTATGCTCCTCTGAATAGAATTGTATCATAGTTTAAATCGAGTAGCATCCCCAACGACTAAAGACCAAAGAGCTAGATCTATATTATTGTATCATAGTTTAAATCGAGCGACATCCCACATATTATAAAGGTATATAGGTAACTTAAAGGAGAGAGAGTCAGAATTGCAACATGGTGTTAAAAATGGAATAATCACCTCTTTATATGCAAAAACTTGCATATAGAGGAATTGTTTTTTTATTGTTTTCAAAGCCAAAGTTTTTGCTAGATATTTTGATAGCATAACTTGGTTTATATTTTGACAGATAAACATTGAGGCTTTTTGCTTTAACATTATCTGCAGATTTAACTTCTATTGGTATAATTTGTCCATCTTTTTGAATTATGAAGTCTACTTCTGCTCCCCGTTCTGATGACCAATAGTATGTTTTGTAGCCATTGGTAATGAGAGTTTGATTAACGTAGTTTTCTGTCATTCCACCTTTAAAGTCATTTAAGTCTGGAGAAGAGTAGATGATATCAGAAAAAAGAATATCTTTTTTTGCACAAAGAAGCCCAGAATCTGAAACGTAGATTTTGAAGGCATCAACATCTCTATAGTTTTCGAGAGGCTTCATTATGTTTTCTACTCTGTAGACTTTGTTTACAATACCTGAAAGATAAAGCCACTCTATGGCGTTTTCAAATTCAGATGCTCTTGCTCCACTTTTTATGAGTTTATATTGGAATCTTGTATTCTTTTTAGATAACTGGACAGTTATGTTATCATATACAAGTCTTGTTTTCTTTATTTCTTTAGTAGTATTGTATTTGCTCATATCATTAAGATAACTTATTAGAATATTGTTTTGAGAGTTTCTGACTAGTATGTAATCTTTAGTTTGTACATACTGCATGACGCACTCTGGCATTCCTCCTACTGCCAAATATTCTTTGTATAAAGAAAGTGCTTTATCGTGTAAAACAGATGGAAGAGGAGTATTTGTATCAAATGCTTTTTGTATCATATTAACGAGCTCTTTTTCTCCATTTGCAATGAAGAACTCGTCTATACTCATTGGATACATTGTGACTATATCAACTTTACCAACTGGAAAAGAAAAACTAGATCTATTGACAGCAACTCCTAAAAGACTTCCTGCTACGATAATATGGTATTCAGGAGCTTGCTCTGAAAAGTATTTAAGTCTAGTTAAAGCTCTTTCCGAAAGTTGAACTTCATCAAAGACTATGAGAGTTTTTTCTTTCATAATTGATACCCCTGCCATATGAGATAAAAGAGGCAACAAATAGCTTGGTTCTATGCTTTCGCTGAATGTATCATTTAATTTTGGATTTGTTTCAAAGTTAAAATAAGCAACATTATCATAATGAGTTCTGCCAAACTCTAAGATTGAATACGTTTTCCCGACTTGTCTTGCACCTTGTACTATGAGGGGCTTACGATATTTGTTTTCTTTCCATACCTTTAAATATTCAGATATTCTGCGATACATTTGTACATTCCTAATTCTTATTTATATGTATAGTTTAACATAATTTAGAAATTATTCATGTAAAAATACAGTAAAAAAATGTGAAAATTTACACTAAGCCACATTAATATTAGAAATTGTACTTATCTTTGATTAGCCTGAAATAGGGTGTTAGCTATTTAATTATGAACATTTCTTTTGATACCTTCTCATATCTATTGCCATGTCTATGCTTTTAATTCAATTACTATAGTAAGATGCATTTTCGATATCTTCTTCAATTAGAATGATAAAAGCGATTAGAGTTATATATTGGTTCGCCCATGATATAAAAGAAGTAAGGGCTAATAAATTAGTCGAGTCGTTTAGGAGTATATTTTGAAAAAGGTTATATTAATTCCAGATTCTTTTAAAGGGACGATGTCGTCTATTGAGATCTGTTCAATAATGAAAGAAAAAATAAAAAAGTATTATCCTGATTGTGAAGTGGTATCAATTGCAGTTGCTGACGGCGGAGAAGGTAGTGTTGAAGCATTTTTATCTTCCCTCGGAGGGAAAAAGGTCTATATAGAAGTTACTGGACCTTATTGGGGAGAGAAAGTAAGAGCTTATTATGGCATTCTTCCTAATAACACAGCTGTAATTGAGATGGCAGAGGCTGCAGGACTTCCTTTGGTTGGAGATAATAAAGACCCATCAAAGACAACAACTTATGGTGTTGGAGAGCTAATACTTGATGCGGTAAAACGTGGTGCTAGTAAAATAATACTTGGCTTAGGTGGCTCAGCTACGAATGATGCCGCTTGTGGCCTTGCTTCTGCTTTAGGCGTAAAATTCTATGATTCAGAAGATAATAGTTTTATTCCAACAGGCGAAAGCTTAGATAGAATTGAGAAAATAGATCTATCTAATATAGATGATGCTAGAGTTAAGAAGACTCCAATGGTAACAATGTGTGATATAGATAATCCTTTTTATGGTAAGGACGGAGCTAGTTATGTCTATGCACCACAGAAAGGTGCAACGCCTTCTATGGTAGAAGATTTGGACAAGAAAATGGAAAAGCTAGCATCTTTAATAAAAAGAGATTTCAATATTGACCTTCAAAAGATTCTAGGTTCTGGCGCTGCAGGCGGCATGGGAGGAGGAATGGTTGCATTCTTTTCTTCTAAACTCCAAATGGGTATAGAGACAGTTTTGGAAACAGTAAGGTTTGATTCTCTTTTATCTAATGCAGATTGTGTTTTTACAGGTGAAGGACGATTAGATAGCCAATCTCTTAGAGGAAAAGTTGTTATTGGTGTTGCAAGAAAAGCGAAGGAAAAGAATGTTCCTGTTGTTGCTATTGTTGGCGATATTGCTGATAACATTGAAAATGTGTATAGAGAAGGCGTGAGTGCAGTTTTCTCAATAAATCGAGTCGCTCTTCCTTATTCAGAGCAAAAGAAAAGAGCTAAATCTGATTTAGCTCTAACTATAGATAGCCTAATGCGATATCAAAAGATGATAGAAAGAGGATAATAAGTTTACTCTATTTATTCTTAAGCATCTTTAAGTATTCTTCTACATTTTGATACTGAATAGTATCTACCATTTGTGTCTCGCCTCTGTAGAGAACATATTTTCCTGTGATTGGTCCGTAGCGATGTTCTGTTTGTGCACATTTTTCTTTATCAATTAGATGTCGATACTGCCTAGAATCAATCTCTTTGCTATGCTTGATTTCAAAAATTTTGCATGAGCCAAGCTTTGGATCAAATATTACCATATCAAATTCACCTACAGAAAATTGTAGGACAAACACTTCTTTTTGTGGGTTTGCTAGTTTTGTCTCCAATAAGACAATATCTTCTAGCATCCTTCCTTTAATTTCTGTGAGTATCCGTTCTTGTATAAAAGTTCGCTCTTTCAGAGATAATGCACTAAATGTCTCATCTAGTAACAAACTCTTTATTAAAGCTTCTGATTGCGCATATCTAAGACCAGGTTGAGCAATTACAGTGCGACTAGATTTCTTTTTAACATCTGGTAACGAGAAAACATCAATATCTTTGGTTAAATCTAATAAATCCAAGTATTCTTTTATCTCTGTTACATGTGCATTATCTAATATTACTGTCTGTTCTTCTTTGTTTTTGATTTCTAGGAGCTTCCTTACGTTGTTTGTAACACTAGCGATGTCGATATTATCTAAAATATCTGTCGGTTTTTTGCTATCTCTTCGAAGATTGCTTCTTGAAATTCCTAAGTCATGGGATTTCCATTCTTCTGTCAAAACTTCTAGTGTGAAACGATGGTTTATATCTTCTACAACGCGATTTATTGCACTAGTTAATTCATCTTTTTCATACAAGTCTTTTAGATTTCGAAAATGTTCTCCATTTTGATAACAGCAAAGAGCATGTTGAATGTTGTGTGCAATTGCAGTATCAACATACTCATCGGCATTCTTTTTGCTTGCAAATGTTGAGTTTTCATTATAGTTGATTCCACTAAGGCTCATTGTTCCTCCATAGTGGATATACTCATCAATCCCACAAATGTTAAGCACATACTCGAAGTCTCGGTATGGAATAAATGTTGTATGCATAAGAATGCATCTGTCATAAAGTTGTTCATCTTCTGTAAATATAAAACCCAAAGAGTCCGTACCTGACAATACTATTTTCATGCCACATGTTGCAAATACATCAGAAAATAGTGCTGCACCTTCAATGAAGTCATCCATTACTGTCACTTCATCAAGAAATACGTAACATACCCCATGTCTTTCCAATTCTTTAAGGTCATGATTTATATCTGCTAAATTATTTTTTACCGTTATTTGAATGAATGCTGCTTTCTCCAACTCTTCATCGTTCATTTCTGCAAAAATCTGACGAATCATAGTTGTCTTTCCTGTTCTACGTAAACCGTACAAAATGAAAACCTTGTCATGATTCTCGCTATAAATAAAGTTATGAAGTTGTTGAAAACACTCTCTCTTTCGATAGTTTTTGACTGGAGCTGAAAAAGAACGTAGCACGCTTCCTGTTAAAACGTTTGTAATAAAAGAAGTTGTGTTTACCTTTTGTTTTTTTGGTAAGCTAGTTTTTATCTCTTTTAACTTATTTTCTAACTTTTTTCTTTCTTCTATCAGTGTACGATAGTTTTCTACTTCATCGTTTGGAATATATTTTTCTCTTCGCTTCCTATTCTCAGTCCAGCGATGATAGAAATAAACTTTTCCGTTTACATTCTTTTTCGTAATAGAACCAGGTGGTAGATTAGAAATCTTTTGTTCTAATTCTTTTATATGGACTTGGATTTTAGATGATTCCATTATTTGCCTCTTTGAATAAGTTGTTCTATCTTATTATACCCCTTTATACTCATATCAACAAGGGTATAATAAGGTTTGCTGTAGAACAGTGTGCAAAAGGCTATATGATGACGGCTACTTTAAGTGGTCGGTCTACTTCTATTGACAGGTACAACAACTTGAAAAATGTTAAAAATATATTCGGAAAAATGTGTAAAACTATGTTGTGATATTAAGGAAAAATGTGTAAACAAAATTATTGTTTAATGAGAAAAAAGGTGTACTTAGTGATAAGAAATGCAATCGAAAATTTGATTTATTATTCAAAATAAAACCGAGATAATACCTGTTGAAGTAAAAGGAGGAGAAGACAAATCAGCTCCTTCGTTTAAGCGATATGTTAACACTCATAATCCAGAACATGCACTTCGTTTCTCAAAACGAGGCTATCGTAAGGATTGTAGTATTACAAATGTTCCACTTTATTTAGTTGATATAATTAAAGATCTTTTGTGATAGTATAAATCTTTGAATGAGTCTCTTATTTTATTATTATATAAATAAATATACATCAAGTATTGAGCTTAGATTACTTAAAAGTTAGGATTATTAACTAATTAAGAGTTTCCTTTTTTGTTTTTACTCTAATGGATTTTATAACTGTTATTAGATAATATCAAAAGAGGGAAAGAATAATGGAAACAGTAAGAGATTATTTTGGTTCACTTGTATTCAATGATGAAGTTATGTTAGAACGCCTTCCTAAGGATGTATATAAGGCACTAAAGAAGACAATTGCTGAAGGAAAAGATTTAGATTTAAACGTTGCCAATAGTGTTGCTAATGCAATGAAAAATTGGGCAGTTGAAAAGGGTGCAACGCACTTTACTCATTGGTTCCAACCTCTTACTGGAATGACTGCTGAGAAGCATGATGCTTTTATTTCTCCTGTTGATGGAGGAAGAGTAATACTTGAGTTTTCAGGTAAGGAACTAATAAAAGGAGAGCCTGATGCATCCTCTTTTCCTTCTGGAGGTCTAAGAGCAACATTTGAAGCAAGAGGATATACAGCTTGGGATCCAACAAGCTATGCCTTCATTAAAGGTGATACTCTTTGCATTCCTACAGCTTTCTGTTCTTATTCAGGTGAAGTTCTTGATAAAAAAACTCCTCTCTTAAGGAGTATGGAAGCTATTAATGAATATGCTTTAAAGGTGCTTTCTCTCTTTGGTAAGAATGATGTAAAGAGAGTAAATGCAACTGTTGGTCCTGAGCAAGAATACTTCTTGATAGATGAAAATGATTATAAAAAAAGAAAAGATATCATCCTAACAGGGCGAACACTATTTGGTGCTAGAAGCCCAAAGGGACAGGAAAAGGATGATCATTATTTTGGCGCACTACGAACACGTGTTGCTGACTATATGCAAGACTTGGATAAGGAATTGTGGAAACTTGGCATAAATGCAAAGACTAGCCACAACGAGGTTGCCCCATGCCAGCATGAGCTTGCTCCTGTTTATACTGTTTGTAATGTTGCTGTTGACCATAATCAAATAACGATGGAGCTTATGAAGAAGATAGCAGAGAAGCATCATTTTGCTTGTCTTTTGCATGAAAAGCCATTTGCTGGTTTTAATGGCTCAGGTAAGCATATAAACTGGTCGCTTGCAACAACAGATGGCGTTAACCTTTTTGAACCAGGCGATAACCCTAAAGACAACTTAATATTCTTACTATTTTTCGTAGCTGTAATTAAAGCTGTTGATGAGTATCAAGACTTACTACGCATAAGCGTTTCTAGTGCAGGTAACGATCATCGCCTTGGTTCTAGTGAAGCTCCTCCTGCAATTGTATCTATGTTTATTGGTAGTGACTTAGAAGATGTTTTAAACTCCATCGCTGAAGGTACAGTTTTTGAAGAGAAGAAGAATAAGAAAATGAAACTAGGCGTTCATGTACTTCCTGAAATAGCTAAGGATTCGACTGATCGTAATAGAACAAGTCCCATGGCATTTACGGGAAATAAGTTCGAGTTCAGAATGCCAGGTTCTTCTTTCTCTGTCTCAGGTCCAACTGTAGTTATTAATACGGCAGTAGCATCTTCACTTAAGAGTTTCTATGAAGAACTCAAGACATGTGATGATATTTCATCTAGTGTGATTTCTTTAGTTGGAAGGGTTTATCTTGAACACAAAAGGATTGTATTTAATGGTAATGCTTATTCCGATGAATGGAGAGAGGAAGCTGAGAGAAGAGGACTAATGAATCTAGTCGGAGCTCCTGAAGCTTTTGATAGATATACTTCTGAAAAGAATATTAAGCTTTTTGAAGAGTTTGGTATTTATTCAAGAAAGGAAGTTGAGAGTAGAAAAGAGATTCATCATGAAGAGTATTCAAAGACTGTTAATATTGAGGCTCTTTCTATGCTCGATATAGCTTTAAAACGTATCTATCCTCAAGCTGTTAAGTATGCATCATTCTTGGCTGAGTCAATAAAGAATGTTAAAGATGTTCTTCCTTCTTCTGTTACTGAGCCAACTCAGGAACTCTTAAGTCGAGTTTTAGATCTCTCGAATAGCTTATACAAGGAATGCTCTATATTAGATGTAACAATAAAGGAAGCTCTTTCTCTTAGTGGTTCTGAACAATCTCACTACTATTACAGTCAAGTTATTCCTAGAATGAAAGAAGTCAGAAAGTATGCAGATGACCTAGAGCTAATCGTCTCTAAAGAATATTGGCCTCTTCCGACTTATAGTGATATTTTGTTCTACAACTAATATGATTATTTATCTAACACAAAATGAAATAAACATATTATGTAACAAAAAAGAGACTGGCTATTAACCAGTCTCTTTATTATTTAATCTTATTTTATTTCCAAGAATGCTTTATAAGCATCATTAGCAGAAATAATGTCTTTTACCGATGAGATTTCCCAAGGTGCATGCATTGAGAGAATTGCAACTCCGCAGTCAATAACTTGCATGCCATAGTAAGCTGAGAACTTAGCAATTGTTCCACCACCACCAACATCAACTTTAGCCATTTCTGCCATCTGATAAGATACATTTTTTGCTTCTAGTGCTGCTCTAATTTTTCCAATAAATTCAGGATTAGCATCACTTGCTCCGCTCTTTCCACGTGCACCTGTGTACTTATTGAAAACTACGCCACCAGCAAGGAACGAAGAATTTTTCTTATCATAAAGAGATGCATTTAATGGGTCAAACGCACTGTTAACATCAGAAGAAAGCATCATTGAATTCTTTAGTGCTCTCTTTAGAGTAAGAGAAGAATACTTTCCGAGCTTATCGAGAACTTCTGCTGTTGCGTTTTCAAAGAAGAGAGAATCCATTCCTGTTGCGCCAACAGATCCAATTTCTTCTTTATCAACTAAAAGACAACATAGTGTTCTTTCTGTTGTTTTTGGTGCAGAGAGTAGGGCATCGAGAGAAGTAAAAGCACAAATTCTGTCATCCTGACCATAAGAAAGAACCATCGACTTATCTAAGCCAAGATACTTTGCCTTTCCTGCAGGGACAACTTCTAACTCTGCAGAAAGGAAATCTCTTTCCTCGATTCCGTACTTTTCTTTTAGGATGCTGAGAATCTTTTCTTTTGCAGCATCCTTTTTGTCTTTGTTTTCCTTATCTTTTATTGATTCATTTAAACCAACAATTAAGTCAAGTTCTTCGCCTGTGATGAATTCACTTGCTGTCTTCTTCATTTGATCTTGAGCCATATGAGGAAGGATGTCTGAAATACAGAATGTGAAGTCATCGTCATCTTCTCCAATAACAACATTTAATACTTCGCCATTTGTTTTGCAGACTACACCATGGATAGCAAGAGGAAGAGTAACCCATTGATATTTCTTAATTCCACCATAGTAGTGAGTATCTAAATAAACAATTCCATTATCTTCATAGAGAGGATTCATCTTAATATCGAGACGAGGAGAATCGATATGTGCTCCTAGGATATTCATTCCTAAAGAAATATCTTCTTCTCCAATCTGATAAAAAGCAATTGCTTTTCCATAGTTGGAAACAAAAACCTTGTCTCCACTCTTTAGTTTAGAGACAGTTGCTATATCTTTATAGCCCTTTTCTTCTGCTAAAAGAATTGCTTCTTTTACGCATTCTCTTTCTGTTTTTCCTTTATTTAGGAAATTTAAATATCTTTCAAGTAGATTGTTCATAACTAAAGAATATAACTAATTAGAAAAAAGAAAAAGATAGAAACATAATATGTTTAATTGTTTTCTGTTAAACAGAATACGTTAAAATTCATTGAACCTAAATAAAACGTTAGTAGCTCTCTTAGCTATTGTAGTTGCTAGGCTATAAAAAATCCTCTTATCGAAATAATAACAATAAGGGGATTTCATTCAGACATATTTACTTGACTGCTATACTGTATTCAAATTTTTTTCAAATTCTTCTTTTGATAATCCAGATTCTTCAATGGCTTTATCGAGAGGAAGATATCCTTTTTTAACAAGAGAAAGAAGAGTAACAAGTTTTCCTTTTTCAAGACCGTCTTTTTTACCAAGTGCTATTCCTTTTTCAAGGCCACTCTTTTCACCAAGAATCTTTCCTTTTTCGAGACCACTCTTTTCGCCAATA